>ERZ506429.432-NODE-432-length-12327-cov-4.52991_pt1 | contig 12327 bp, 10 predicted proteins | sample MGYA00513664_ERZ506429 | MGnify/ENA metagenome assembly ERZ506429 | reverse complement strand
GATCCGGTGGTTGCACAGGATTATGTCTATGCCTGGAGGAAGCTGCTTTCGCTTAAGGAGAGCGCGTCTAATTGGACGAATCTTTTGATTTTGAAAAATGCAAATGAGATTCATGACGGCCAAAAAGATATGGAAAGCCTTGGCGTGCAAGCACTTGACGACCATACCCTGAGAGTCGAACTCATAGGAAACATCCCTTATTATAAGGAAATTTTCGCAAGCACGGCAATGTTTCCGCAAAATCATGCAGTTGCCGAAAAGTACGGCGATGAATACGGGAAAACGTCCGCAAGCACCGTATTTAACGGACCGTTTTCCGTTGTGGGACTGGAACAGGGCAGCAAAAAATGGGAACTGGTCAAAAACAAGAACTATTGGGGCAAAAAAGACGTCAAGCTCGAGCGAATCAAGTACGTCGTTGAAAGAGATCAGCCCAGCGCTCAGAAAGATTTCTTCAAGGGAAAATGCGACTATGTTCGCATCGGTTGCTCTTATGACGAAAAGCTTGCTTCCAAAAAAGGATTCCACAAGCGTCTGATACCTGAAGTTTCGATGATCTGCTTCAATCAGAAACGACAGGTAACGGGAAACGTTCATTTCAGGCGCGCCGTAACTTACGCGATCGATCGCAAGAAGATTGCGGCTTCAAAAACGTTTCATGCAAAGGATCTTTACGGCATTGTTCCCGCCAATTATTCGTACAGTCCTGAAAATGACGTGGATTACAGGGAAGATGCCGGAAACATCGTTGGTTTGGACAAAAAGAAGGCCCAAAACGAGTGGAAACAGGCCCAAAAGGAAACCGGGAGAAATCAAGTCACTTTGACGCTGTTGTTCACTAAAGATATGCGGTACTCTGATGACATTGCGAGAAAAATCAAGGAAGATCTTGAAACGACTCTTCCTGGATTGCAGATCAAGATTAAAATGGTTGAGTTGAACGAAAAATTGGAACGGGCATTCGATCACGATTACGACATGTTTTATCAATCATGGCAGCCGAGCTATGTCGATCCGTTAGCGTTTATCGTCAACGGCGGGATGGAACATCTCAGAGAAGATTACCACAATCCCGAATATCGAAACAACCTTGAAAAAGCCGCCGCGTGCGGAGGAGACTTCAGCAAGAGAAGGGGGTTCATCATTGCGGCCGAAAAAGATCTGGTCGGAAAGGATGCGTTCGTCGCTCCGCTTTTTCAGCAGGAAAACGGGTACCTGCTTAATCCGAATATGCGGTGCGTCGGCTTTGTTCCCTATGGGTCGGCCTGCATCTTGAGAGATGCCTGGATCAAAAAATAGTATTTTCAATTATTAGACGAGACAAGAAATTTTTTCTCATTTTTAAACGTTGACGTATCAAGGTTTCGGCGGAGTGAAAGGGGATTCGGGTTGAAATTTTCTAATTGACATCTAATCCTGAATTAAGTATTATTTGTAGATGAAATAATTTTTATCAGGAGGCCCTTTTATGAATTTTAAAGAGAGAGTTTTTAGAAAAGAGAGCCTGGCACGTTACCTTGACTCGGACAAAAAGTTCTCCAAGCAGCTTGGAGCTTTTGATTTGATCACAATGGGAATCGGCATCGTAATCGGGACCGGGATTTTTATTCTTCCCGGAACGGTTGCAGCCATGCACAGCGGTCCTGCAATCATTTTATCTTTTGTCGTCGCTGCAGTGGTCTGTTCGCTTGCGGCCATGTGCTACGCTGAATTTTCTTCTGCTCTGCCGGTTGCGGGTTCTGCATATTCTTTTGGGAACGTTGTTTTCGGCGAGATTGTCGGTTGGTTTTTGGGATGGGCCTTGATCTTGGAATATATGCTCGCCGTCGCAGCAACCTCTACTGGATTTTCCGCATATATGAGATCATTGCTCGAAGGATTCGGAATCAATCTTCCAAAGGCAATCAGCGGTCCGTTTGATCCCTCAAATGGGACCTATGTCAATTTGATTGCGATTTTGATCGTCTTGTTCATTTCTTTGATTTTGTCGCGAGGTGTCAGAACTTCAATGACGGTCAACAGCATTATGGTTTTCGTCAAAGTTACAATCATCATTGCGTTCATTGCGGTCGGATGTTTTTACGTCAAGCCGTCAAATTGGCATCCGTTCATGCCGTTTGGCTTTGGCGGCGTAATGGCCGGAGCGGCTCAAGTCTTTTTCGCCTATCTTGGTTTTGATGCTGTTGCCGCATCGGCAGCCGAAGTTAAAAATCCGTCGCGCAACATGCCGCGCGGGATTATCGGCACGCTGATGATCTGCACCGTGCTCTATATGCTCGTTTCGGTTGTTTTGACGGGGATGGTTTCTTACAAGAAACTTGACGTGGCGGATCCCGTTGCTTTTGCGCTTCATGCCGTCAACCAGAACTGGTTTGCCGGTGTTCTTTCTGTTGGTGCTTTGGCCGGGATGTTTACGATGATGGTTTCGATGATTTTCAGTTCTTCAAGGCTGATCTACTCGATCGGGCGCGATGGACTGCTGCCGAAGTTTCTCGGCCAAATCAACGAGAAGACCAAAACGCCGGAACACAGCATGGCTGCGGTAACGATCGTTATTGCTTTGATGGGCGGATTCGTTTCGTTGGATCAGTTGACCAATCTGGTTAATATCGGCACGCTGTTGGCATTTGCGTTCGTTTCGCTCGGCATCATCCCGCTTCGACGCCGTCAAGATTTGCAAAACGATGGTTTCAAGGTACCGTTTTATCCCGTGCTTCCGATTTTGTCCGCAGTTCTTTGCGTCGTGATGCTTCTGCAGCTTTCTGCAGAAACATGGATTGCATCCGGCATTTGGTTTGCAATCGGGATGGTGATCTACTTCGGATATGGCATCAAGCACAGCAAGCTGGCTTCATGATGATTCGGAATAAGATAAGATGTTCTGAAAAAAACTATGCTTCAAACTAAAAACCCGGATGACCTGCAATTGATTGCAAGTCATCCGGGTTTTTGCGTATACCCTGTTATGATGGAAACGGCAAAAGGAGTCGAGGGCTGCCTTTTACGGGCAAATCCCAAAAATCACCGTTTTGCCCGTAATCGGGGACTGCATTTTACGGGCAAATCCCAGAAAACGGCATTTTGCCCGTAATCGAGGGCTGACACCCCTTGTCTCATTGTGCAATCAGACAATCAAAACAAGCGCCCCGCGTCTTATTAACGCAGAGCGCTTGTTTTAACTAAGCTTTTTCTTCTTTAAGAGCCTTCTTTTGTGCCATGACTGAATGCTTCAGCATGAACGGAGCAATCACCGTGGTCAGAATGATGACGATGATCACGCCGGAGTAGAAGTCGCTCGAAAGCAATTTTGCCTCGTATCCGACTTGGGCGATGATCAGAGCCATTTCACCGCGAGAAACCATTCCGGCACCGATGATGTCTGCGGAACGCATGCTCATGCCAAGGATTTTTGCGCCAAAGCCGCAACCGATCCACTTGGTCAGCAATGCCAGAATCGTCAGCGGGATAATGAAAATCAGATCTTTAAAGAAACCGTCAAACGTCATGTTGAGTCCGATGCTGACGAAGAACATCGGGATGAACACCGCATACCCGATCGGTTCGATGTTCGAGTCGATTTCTTTTTTGCAAGGCGTCTGTGCAACCGCAACGCCGGCAAAGAATGCGCCGACAACGTTGCTCAAGCCGACTTCTTCTGCAAGATAGGACATGCCCATGCAGATAAAGACCGACATCAGAACCACTGAAGACGGAATCGAGAATTTTTCTGCGATGCCCATGAGGAACGGAGCAATGTATTTGAACAACAGATAGATTCCTGCAAAATACAGTGCTTGAAGCACCAACGAAAGCCCGATGTTCGACTGGACGTGCCCGCCCGATTTGGCTGCAACGTCGCTGAAGATGCTGACGAGCACGCTTAAAATCAGGACGGCCAGAATATCATCGATGACGGCCGCTCCAAGAATGGTAGTACCTTCCTTAGAGTCGAGGAAATGCAATTCTTTAAGAACCTCAACTGAAATTGAGACTGAAGTCGCAGCAAACGTCACGCCCAAAAAGATGGCCTGTTCATTTGAAAAGGAAAAGAGCTTCCCAAACAGGAAGACCAGGCCGACGGGAACGATGACGCCGCAGACCGCAACGGAAAATGCAGGCTTTAAATATTTCTTGAGCAGTTCCAAATCACTTTCAAGTCCGGCGATGAACATTAAAATGATCACGCCAATTTCAGAGAAGGTATGAACGAAAGAATTGTTGGTGACCAAACCCAGGACGGCAGGCCCCAGGACGATGCCGACGAGCAATTCGCCGATGACGGCCGGCATGCCGACCCTGCGGCTGAAGTGGCCGGCCAATGCTGTGGTGATTAAAACGAGACTGAGTGTCCCTAAATATGACATAGATTCATTCTTCCTTCCTGCCAAAATTCAAAAAAAGACCAACTATAATATAAATTATATATGGTCATTATACCCAAATTGTAATCTCTTTAGCAAGATATTGTGGAAGAGAATCGGGGGATGAAAAGGTCCTTAGAATCTTGGGAGTCGCCCGATTTGATCCTGCGAGTCAGGAAAATGCAGTGTCCGGACTCAAAAACAGTTGCCGCCTGCCTCTGCATTTTTCATTTACGAACGACCTTGGAACATCGGCCTCTGCATTTGACAGCAAAAAAGAGGATTCTTCCCGGAATTTCCGGGAAAAATCCTCCTGCTTCGGAAGTTGTCAGAATTTGACGTTTTTATCGATTTTAGACAGTGCAAAAAGTGCATCTTGGATCGTAATGCCGGATGCTTCAAATTTAGGGTTATCATTTGAGCGGGCAATAAAGAGTTGACTTTTCATGTCTAAAGAAATTGAATAGTTGGTTTTTGAAAATTGACCAAACTTCATAACTTTGCCCTCCATTTCATAGTAAAATTAGATCAGGAAGCATTGAATCAAAAAATATGAATTCGTTTACAACCTAATGAAATAAGTATACTATGTAAGCGCCTTTTATGCAAACAATATGCTTATTGACATATTTGGAGGAAAAACAATGGAGAACAAAGTAATTGTTTTATGCGGTGCTCCGGGCAGCGGCAAGACGACCGTCCGCAAATATCTGACGGAAAATTTTGCAATTGAACCGGTTTTGACGCATACGACCAGGCCAAAACGGAAGGGTGAGCACGACGGAATCGACTACTGGTTTGAAACGCGTGAAACTTTTTTTGAAAATCACTATTTGGAATATGTCGAATATGACGGCAATCTGTACGGATCGTCTTATGAAAGTTTGGAACGCGCCTGGCAAAAGGCTCCGGTTGCGACGATCGTTCTTGATACAAAGGGTGCGGAAACGTACCTGGAACGGATACCCGAAAAAACGGAGGTCGTCTATCTTTGCGTGACCGATGAAAAAGTTCAAAGAGAACGCATGGAGCAACGCGGAGACGATGCTGACAAAATACGGCGCAGGCTTGCGTCTCAGGAAGCAAAGCGCGACAGGAAACTGCCCGAAAGGCTTGTTAAGCATGTGCATGTCATCGAAAACGATGACTGGGAAGAAACCAAGGTCAAAATCCAGACTCTGCTGCAAATGCTGGGAATCGAAACAACTTGCTGATTTTTGCAGATTTGGACAAGATTTTGAAGTCGTCTGCTTCGATGCGGAAATTTTGAGCAAGTTGATTTACTTGTCTGACCAGATGAATTATAATAATCAGTAATTATTACGATTTAATCAAAACGGCAGAATACGGCCGGACATTGTCAAAATGGAGGAAAAAGCATGATCGATCAAGCTCTTCAATTGCTTAAAAGCCACAATTACAAAATTACGAAGCAAAGAAGAACCATGTTGGAGTACTTGAGCGGATTTCGCGAAAATTACGTCAACGTCACGAAAATCGACGAGCATATGCGTGAATTGTTTCCCGGCATCAGTCATGATACGGTCTATCGCAATATTCGCGAATTTGCCGAAATCGGCATTCTTGAAACAAAAAGCCGCCCCAACGGAACCTGTGTAAAATATCAATGCGATTTCAATCAGATGCATCATCACCACTTCGTTTGTCGCAAATGCGGACGCGTTCAGGAAATCAAGATATGTCCGCTCGATTTTCAAAAACAACTGCCGGGCTGCGTGATCGAGGATCATCGTTTCGAATTGACGGGACTGTGTTCCGAGTGTGCCGGGACGGAACGCAATTTTTAATAAACTTTAAGTTTGGTTAGCCGGGAATTGTAGTAGGATAGGTAAATGGAAACAAACTAGAAATGAGGGTAACAAAATGGCAAAACGAACACCGCCATTGTTGACGCCGTTTGCAATCATGTCAATCGTGCTGGCGCTCGGCGCAACAAACGTGGCAGTCAACGAGGTTACGCATACGTCAGAAGGGCGTGCGCGCGTTTCAACGGTCTCAAGTTCATCTTCCAGCGTCGAAAGCGTCTCACAATCGTCGGAAAGCAGACATGAGCCGGATCGAAGAGATGAAAGTTCTTCTTCGTCAGAACAGCAAAGCTCTGCCGAAAGCACGACGCAGGAAAGCACGGTTTCAAACCAGGAAAGCTCAAGTTCAGAGACGGAAAAAGAAAGCTCAAGCTCCTCGTCTTCATCAAGCAGCAGCTCGAGCTCGTCTTCGTCAAGCTCGTCTTCGACAGACAACCCAGACGATGAAGGGGGTGAATAAACGATGTTCAGCATTCTTGGAATGATCAACAGCTATATCGGATATTTCAGCATGAACGCCAAGCTGAAGAGTCAAGTTTACACGGCTTTGGGAACTTTGGGCAACTTCTATCTATTATATGTTGCTTACCGTTTCTTTGCGAACGGCTTTTATCTGCGCGGATTTCTTTATATTCTGGCCTTTCTCGTCCTGGCCTATTTCGCTTATTTGAACATTCTTTATTATTTTACGAAAGACAAGTCTTCAAAGTACGATATTACGCCAAAAATCGAGCAGCTTCTCGGAATCAAGGCAAAAGACCATCTGGCGGAATACGAAAAGCGCAAGAATCAGGCACCGGGCTATGTTCAAACGAACGGCATTTTCAAGGATGAGGAGTTTCTCCCGTCCGTTGTCACGACAAATGCCGAGCAAAAAGCAAATATTCAGGCTTTGGTCAAGGATCTGGCGAATGTCGGATACCTTGATTTGAACTATGGCGGCATGTCAGAAGATGACATGCTGGCGATCGTCAGGGAAGGTTCTGCAACGAGTTTTCAAGCCTTGGCCGAACCGGTCGCCTTGCCGTATTTCGAGCTGGTCGAACGTGCCGGTCGCATGTTCATTTACGGTGGTACCAATCAGATGGAAGCAAGGCCGCTTGGCGAAGTCAAAACGATCGGTCTTTTGAGTGCCAGGGAAGCTGCCAAACGCTACAAGCTTTCCGTTGCAACGGCATGTTTGACCAAGGGACCTTACAAGGTTGCCGGTCGCTCCAGCATGTTGGAAAAGGATGCCGAGTTTGAGCTTGACGTTCAGATTGCCTATCGTGATCCTGAAAAAGAACTTGCGGAAAAGAAAAAAAGAGAAGAAGCGGAAAAAACTTCAGAAACTATGACCGTTTCCGACGTGCCGCATCATTTGAGCAGAAAAGACAAGTGGAATCATTAATAAATGTCCTAAGGCATGCAGGATTTTGCAAAATGCAGAGTTCCGTATGCTTTTTTGTTTTGCTGATGCGGATCAATGCGCTGCATTTGACAAAAAAGCGTGTTTCAAAACGGTTAAACCGACAATTGCTGTTGGAGTTTTTAATCTAATTATATAAGTCATAGTCTCTTAAGTTTTTTTTATAAAACTGGACGATATCTAGAAAAATGCTTGAAATATCGCAATGTATAAAATATAATGTAATTGTCTATTTTATAATCTTTTTTTAATATAAGGTGAATTTGGAGGGGAGTTGGTTTCATGGAGCTGGTGGTGAATCCAAAGATTAACAAAAACGAATTGATTGAGCTTTATAAGTCCGTTGGCTGGACTGCCGACGTGAACAATATCGACAATCTTCGCAAAGGGATGAAAAAATCTTATGTGATTGCAGCGTATGAGGACAAGAAACTGATCGGGCTTGTTCGGGCCTTAAGCGACTACGCAACGGTCGTTTATGTTCAGGATCTGCTCGTTGCATCGGATTATCAGGGCAAGCGCGTAGGGAAGAGCCTGATGCATCATTTGCTGAATTATTTCGGATCGGTCGGTCAAATCATCGTGACGGCCAAGAACGACGAGCGAACCGGCAAGTTTTTCCGCTATTTGAATTTCAGAGAAGAAAGCAAGAACACTTACGAAATTGATCGAAGAGACTAAAAAATGCAGAGCTGACATTGACGTGTCAACTCTGCATTTTTCATTTGCCGACTAGTGCGTTTCAAAGCGGCTGAGTCTGCTGTGAAGTTCCGGCGAGACGTTTGCGGAAACGACGGTACCGTCTTCTTCATAAGTCGTTTCCAAAACGGTGCCGCGGACGTTCAGTTCGTCGAGATACCGTCCTTCGGAAAACGGAATTTTGAACGTAACGATGCGATCGTCTTTGAAGATGTTTTCCTTGATCAGTTCGACGATTTTTTCGATTGAGGCAGGATCTTTGGCAGAATACGTGATTTGATTTCCGAGAATTTCAGGATACGGAGCTTCGGTCAAATCTGCCTTGTTGAAGGCGTAAATCATCGGGATGTTTTCAACGCCGATTTCCTTGAGCGTTTCTTCCGTCGTTTTGATCATGTCGCGATAGTTCGGATCGGAAACGTCGATGACCTGAACGAGCAGGTCGGCTTTGGCTGCTTCGGAAAGGGTCGATTTGAACGCCTGGACCAGCTGGTGCGGCAAGTGCGAAACGAAGCCGACGGTGTCGCTGATCAAGAAATCCTTGTTGTCTTTGAAATGCAGTCTGCGAACCGAGGTGTCCAGCGTGGCAAAAAGCATGTCCTTTTCAAAAACCTGTTTGTCGTCGTCCTTTCCGCAGGCCCTGAGAAGACCGTTCATGGTCGTCGATTTGCCGGCATTCGTATAGCCGACGAGAGCGACCGATCTCAAACCGCTTGCGTCGCGCTGTTTGCGCGTGACGTTTTGTTTTTCTTCGATGTCCTTCAGCTCTTTTTTCAGGATGCTGATGCGTTTGCCGATGACGCGCCTGTCTTTTTCGAGCTTGGTTTCACCGCCGCCGCGACTGTTGAATGAACCGCTGCCGCCACCGGTCTGCTGGTCAAGCTTGACTTTGTCGTTGTCAGTGTGAAGTCTTGGCAGGCTGATGCGCAGCTTTGCAATCTGAACCTGAAGCTTGGCTTCTTTTGAGCGTGCTCTTGATGCGAATATTTCAAGAATCAGCGCTGTTCGATCGATGATCTTCATGTCGGTCAGGTCACCGAGATTTCTGATCTGCATAGGCGTGAGTTCGTCGTTGACGATTAAAATCTTGGCATCATGAATCTTTCCTTGGGTTTTAATTTCTTCTGCTTTTCCGCGTCCGACGTATGATGCGGAAACGGGTCGCTCAAGTTTTTGAATGACCGTGTCCTTGACTTCCATGTCGCAGGCTTCGGCAAGGTTTGCAAGCTCCTGCATGGTGTAGTCAAAGTCCGGCTGATTCAAATCGGCGCCGCAGATTATTACAGGTGTCATCTAATCCCTCGCTTTCTTAGCGTAAAATTGTCTTTATTATAGCATTGCGGCATTGCATCGTTAAGAATAATGCTTTGAATTCTTAGAAAAATACAGGGTGTAAACGCTTCTTTGAGTTTTTGGGAAGATTACTCATTAAAGCAATTTTTTAAAAATTCTTAGATTGGTTTAAGGGGCGCAATCTTGATATGTCGGCAAAAGACGATAAAATTGTTAATTTTTTTAAAAGCCCGTCACGGCAACGATTAAGCATATTTTTTGGCGAAAATATATTGGAAAATTAGATTTGGCACTTGATTTTAATACGGTTATCATATAAAATTTAATCAACTGTAAAAAGACATTTTGAAATTATCTGACATTATTAAGGAGTTGTTAAGATATGAAATTAGCAAAAGTTGCAGCTGCAGGCTCTGTTGCTGCCTTGTGTGCTTTGACGCTTGGCGCTTGCGGTTCCAAAGCAAGCGATTCAGCTTCAAAGCAGGTTTTGAACTGGAACGAAACTGCTGAATTGCCGACAATGGATCTTTCCAAGGCGACTGACGTTGTCAGTTTCGATATGTTAAACAACACGATGGAAGGTCTTTATCGTTTGGGCAAGGATTCAAAGATTGAACCAGGTATTGCTACTAAGACAAAGGTTTCTTCGGACGGCTTGACATATACGTTTACCTTGCGCAAGGATGCCAAGTGGTCAAACGGTGACAAGGTCACTGCCAAGGACTTTGTCTACTCATGGCGTCGTACGCTTGATCCTAAGACAAATTCGCAATATGCATATTTGTTTGAAGGAATCAAGAACGCAACTGACGTTATGAACGGCAAGAAGTCAACCAAGGAAGTCGGCGTCAAGGCTGACGGCGACTACAAGCTGGTCGTTACGTTGGACAAGCAGCTTCCATACTTCAAGCTGTTGATGGGCTTCCCGGTGTTCTTCCCGCAAAATCAAAAGACTGTTGAAAAGTACGGTTCCAAGTACGGTACTGCTTCCAAGTACATGTGCTACGACGGTCCGTTCAATTTGACGAAGTGGACGGGTACGAACCTTTCCTGGTCTTTGAAGAAGAGCGACAATTACTGGGATAAGAAGAGCGTCAAGCTTGATTCCATCAACTACAAGGTTAACAAGAGCAACTCAACGGCTTACAACCTGTATCAATCCGGCAAGCTTGATGCAACGAGCCTGAGTGCGGAACAAGCCAAGCAGTTGAAGGGTCAATCCGGATATACGGTTCGTCAGGCCGCTTCGGCATTCTATTTCCAGTACAACCAGACAAAGCCTGAATTCCAGAACAAGAAGATTCGTCAGGCAATCTCAATGGCCATTGACCGCAAGGAATTCGTAAACAAGGTTCTTGGCAACGGTTCAATTCCTGCGAAGGGTCTGGTCTCAACCGGTCTTGCAACGCGCAACGGCAAGGATTTTGCTGATGCTTCCTACGTCAAGGACGGCGTAACCGTAAACCTTGCAAAGGCCAAGAAACTCTGGGCTGAAGGTCTGAAGGAAATCGGCAAGGACAGCTTGACGTTCGGAATTTTGAGCGATGACACCGATGCTGCAAAGAAGACGACTGAATTCATCCAAAGTGCGATCGAATCAAACTTGAAGGGTGCAAAGGTCGAATGTGCAAATGTTCCGTTCAAGACACGTTTGAACCGTACGAACGAAGGTCAGTTCGACATCGTAATCTCAGCATGGGGTGCCGACTTCTCAGATCCGATTTCATTCCTTGACATGTTCACGTCAAACAACTCCTATAACGCGGGTAAATGGAAGAATGCTCAATACGATAAGCTGATTGAAGCATCCAAGTCAACCGATGCTGGCAATGCCGGCAAGCGTTGGGACGATTTGGTAAGTGCTGAAAAGATCCTTATCCAAGAACAAGGGATTTCTCCTTTGTATCAACAAGCAACGGCTTGGATGGTTAAGCCAAAGGTTAAGGGTGTAATTTACAACTCTGCAGGTGCAAATTACAACTTTAAGAATGCTTACGTTTCAGGCAACTAATTCGATAGATTTATCATTTAAATAACTGTTGTTGGGGAAAGAATTTCACTTTCCCCAATTGGTTTATTTTAAAGAGAAATGCGCAGATGCCTGTAATACGGGATTTTGACGTTTCTTAAAACAAAGATTGTGAGAGGATTTGTTATGAAAAAATACCTGGCAAAAAGGGTTTTCTATATGGCACTCACATTGTTCTTGGTAGCAACCATCACGTTCTTTTTGATGAAGCTGATGCCAGGGACGCCATATTCTAACCAAGAAAAAATGACACCTGAACAGATTCAGATCATGAACCAGCAATATGGCCTGGACAAACCTGTTTGGATGCAATATCTGATGTATCTTGGCGGAATGCTCCATGGGGACATGGGTACTTCCTTCCAATTCAGCAACCAACCGGTATCATACTTGATTGCAACTCGTATCGGGGCTTCTGCACAACTTGGTATTCAAGCAATGATTTTCGGCGTATTCTTCGGAATCATTTTGGGATCCATTGCTGCCATCAATCGCAACACGTGGGTTGATACGTTGGTCACAGTTCTGTCAATTATCGGCAAGTCCGTTCCGAACTTCGTTTTGGCCGTGCTTTTGCAATATTATATTGCCTTGAAACTCGGCATCTTACCGATTGCCGACTGGGGCGGGTTCTCATACACGATTTTGCCGACGATCGCGCTTGGCGTAGGTCCGTTGGCTGAAACCGCCCGTTTCATTCGAACCGGCATG
>ERZ506429.424-NODE-424-length-12626-cov-5.72675_pt1 | contig 12626 bp, 8 predicted proteins | sample MGYA00513664_ERZ506429 | MGnify/ENA metagenome assembly ERZ506429 | reverse complement strand
TCCGATCTCAGCACGGACTTGATCTGCGGATACTGGGACAGGAAGTCGAACTGGAACGCGTTGGCGCCGTTGTAGACGAGCGTCACCTTCTTGAAGTTCTTGGTGACCAGGTCGATCATGTCGCGCTCGGTCTGGGACAGCTGCAGGAAGTGCTCGCCATCCTTGAAATCTTCGTAGTCCTTGGAATTGTTGTTGTAGGTGATGCCCTTCGCCTTCATGTTCGTCGGCAGGTCAGCGCCTTCGCCGCCGACGCGGGTGATGGTGATGACGGCTTCGTCGGAGAAGTCCTTGGCGTCGGAGATCAGCTTGTCGGAATACTGCTTGGCCGGAACCTCAGGCAGGGTCCAATCCTGCGACCACATAGCCACCATCGGGCGGTCCTTGCGGTAGTCGGTGTACAGCTTGGTCAGCTCGGAATTGGTTTCGATGCCGGCCTGCTTCATGCCGTCAAGCATGGAAACGGTCTCGTACTGGTCGGACATGGAGCCGGAGCCGGTGCCGCCGTAAACCGGGTTGGTGGAGCCCCAACCGAACACGTTGACCTTCTTGTTGGACAGCGGCAGGTTGGAATCGTCGTTCTTCAGCATGGTGATGGCTTCCGACTGCACTTCCTTGGCCAGCTCGTTGGCTTTGGAAACGGTGGTGTCGGACAGCATGTACTTGGTGGTGGTCGCGTTGTTGAGCAGCGTGGAAAGCGGGCCGGTCAGCATCATGGACACGGCCACGACGATGCCGACAAGCGCCACCAGCCAGGATTCGGAATGGACGATCTTACGGGTCGCCACTTCCTTGACCGTCTTCTTGTTGACGGCAAAAGTGATAATCAGCGCGAGCGCGAACAGCACGCCAATCGCAATAAGGTACGGCGTCAATGAGCCGATGACGTTCATAACGTCAGCCATGTTGATTTGCAGCATGGTCTGCCTCCTCCTTGATTCTCATAACCAAACGACACGTAGGCTCCGATGCCTTTATCGGAACCGCGAAACCATTCAACACTGCCCCGCATCTCATGGTTTCGGTGAAGTGGCTGCAGATGCGTGCGGCAAGTGAAGACACTTCTTCATGTCGATGATTCGATTTCATCAGACTTCAACGTGCGGCACATGGCGTTTTCCCCAGCCTGTCAATTCGCGTGCATAATCTGCACGCCAAGTACGATGGAAGTATGAGCGACTTAAGCGCATTGAATCTGGAAGCAGGCAGCCTGGTTGGCGGCTACACGTTGATTTCCCGGCTTGGTTCGGGTGCCATGGGCTCGGTATGGCGTGTGCGGGACGATGGCGGCCATCAATATGCGATGAAGATTTTGCGTGATTCCCTCTCCGACGACGATTCCCCGCAGCAGCAGCGCGACGAGTTGACCGCACGCGAGCGCCTGCGCAGGGAGGCGATGGCGTTGCAGAAGGTGCGGCATCCGGGCGTGTGCGGCATTGTGGATATGGAACTTGACGACGCGTTGGCTTTTATTGTGACCGAGTTGATCGAAGGCAAGAATCTGCGTGAGGATGTGCGCGTCAATGGCCGATATGTGGGCGACGATTTGGAACGGCTGGCACGCAAGCTGATTGAGGCGGTGCGTGCCGTGCATGCGGCCGGCATCGTGCACCGCGATATCAAGCCGACGAATGTGATGGTGTCGAGCACCGGCCCGGTATTGGTGGATTTCGGCATCGCTATGGGCGAAGGCGAAAGCCATGTGACGCGTACCGGTCTGGTGATGGGCACGCCGGGGTTCATCGCGCCGGAAATCATTGATGGCGCGGAATCGGATGAAATGACCGATTGGTGGTCGGTGGCGAGCGTATTGGCGTTCGCCGCTACGGGTGAGCCGGTGTTCGGCACGAAGCCGATGATGACCGTGTTGGAACGTGCGGCGGCAGGCAGCGCCAATCTTGCGGGACTTCCTGCGGGCACGATGGCCGCGTTCCGTTCGGCGCTTAATCCGGATCGGACGAAGCGGTGCACGCCGGACGATTTGCTGCAGGCGATCGCCGTGGATGCGTTGAATCCGCAGGCGTGGGTTGCGGCCGACAATGGTGGCGCAGCGGATGGCGATACGGAGGCGATGCCCCCTTTTGTTGAATCGCCCGACAATCCGCGCACGTTGTGGCGATTGCAGGACGATATAACCGGCGAAAACGCCATCGGCACGCGCACGATGCCAAGGCTCAGCGAAGCAACGCAGGCGATCGGGCAGCCCGATGTGAGCGCAACTCAAGTAATCGGGAAACAAGTGACCAGCCAATCCGACGCGAGCGCAACGCAGGTGATCGCACCTGTTGACGATGCCGAGACCAGCGTGCTTTCCGACGCACTTCCCAACGTGGGCAGCACGCGGGCGATGCCGACAGGCACGCAGGTAATGCCGCAATCCATGCCGTCAACACAAATGCTGCCGGCCCAGAACGCATGGAATCCAGCGGAAGCGCCGACGCAAGTCGACCCGACCATCAAACCCGCGTTGCAACGCATCGCCATGCGGCAGCCACCGTCCGTCATACCGCAGGCCACGGTGGCCGCGGCGCAGCAATCGCCCGCAATGTCATTCCCGCCGGTACCCGGTATGGATGGGCCGAACGTTGCGGAAGCACCCAATCCCGCCGATGTGAAGCGTGGCGCGATGTTGGGCCGGGGCATGCTCCCCTGCGCGCTGATGGCGATTCCCGTGGCCGTCTGCGGACTGTTCTCACTGTGGACGGCGATGGCAGCCGCGTTACTGTTCGCCTGTGCGCTGGCCACCATCGGATTCAACACGGAGGCGCAGCTCGAGCGCGAAGGCAAACGTGGCGGCGAGAAGAAAAGTTCCGACTGGCTGCTGCGATTGGCGGGACTGCCCTGGCACATCGTGAAGGGCTTCGGCGTCGCCATCGTGCGGACGCTGATCATGTTGGCCGTGGCCGCGCTGGGTTTGTCGCTCACCACGGTCGTGCTGCAGCTTCCGTATGCCGTGATGGATATGTGGATATTTGGATTGACGATTCCGATGCCGACGCTGCTTGGCGGTCCGCTTTCCGAAAGCGGGCTGGCGCAGGCTGCGTTCTGCGCGATCGGCTGGCTTGTGGCCGTGGCCGCTCCGGGCGCGATCGTACTGCGATTGGGCGGCGGCGCACTGCGTAAACAGCCGTATCTGCGCCACTTGAGCGAGCTGCCGACGCAATCGCAAGGCAATACGGAATTCCCGGCGAATCGATAGCAAGGCATCGCTAGTATGGTGCCCAGCATAACAACGTGAGGTCGAAAGGAATATCGATGGCCCAGAACAGCAAGGATGCGCAGAAGCGTACCAGCCGCGCCGAGCGTAGGGCCGCTGAGGCCGCGGCGATGAAGGCGCGCGCCGAGCAGATGGAGAAGGAACGCAAGCAGCAGACGATCATCGGCGGCATCGTGGTGGCGGTGCTGGTGATTCTGGTGGCGATCGGCGCGTTCACCGTGTACCACAACATGCATAAGAAGGCCGAAACGAAGGCTTCCACCGAAACCGTGCAGGAAGCGTACACGGCGTTGCAGAAAGTGAAGAACACTCCGAAGCTCGTCGATAAGAAGGGCGGCCTGCTGATTTCCAAGAACGGCTACGGCAAGGCTGTGGAGGGCGCGCCGACCGTCGAGCTCTACATGGATTTCCTGTGCCCGGGCTGCGGCAACCTGCACCGCCAGTTGGACGCCGACCTGCAGAAGATGGTCGATGCCGGCCAGATCAATCTGGACCTGCATTTCATGGCGTTCATGGACCGTTGGTCCACCGACGAGTATTCCAGTCGCGCGGCGAACGCGGCCATCTACCTGGCCGAGCATGACAGCGACCCGAACCATCTGATCTCCTTCCTGGAGAAGGTCTACGCCGAGGATTTCCAGCCGGAGGAAGGCTCCGCATACAAGTCGGTGAGCGACGCCAAGATCAAGGAGCAGATGATCGCCGCGGGTGTTTCCAAGGATGTTGCGGACAAGGCGTTTGGCCGCGATTATCAGGAATGGCTTGATGCGATCGACACTTACACGCCGAAGCGTTCCGAACTGTGGCATCAGTCCGGCAGCTACAAGGGCAGCATGACCACGCCGACCGTGATCATCAACGGCAAGTATTGGGATATGGACCAGCTGACCACCGCCCAGACGACGGTTAAGGACGGTCTGTTGGAATCGATCGGCCTGAAGGACAGCGAAGTCGGCGTTGCCGGCAAGATGCCGTCCATCGGAGCCAAGAAGGGGCCGATTTCCGTCACCACGGGCGAATAACCCCTTACGGGCAGCCGGCGCGTCTCAACCCGCAATACTAAGTTGACGGCGGTGGAAGCGCTGGTTATGCTATTCATCGTTCCTCTGTTGTTTTCATAGCAAAAGAGGACATGCCTCCTTAGCTCAGATGGCCAGAGCGGCCGCCTTGTAAGCGGCAGGTCGTCGGTTCGATCCCGACAGGAGGCTCGAACCCGTATGACGGGCTTGGACCTCTTACCATGGGTAAGTGCTCCAGAAGTCTTCCCCCAACTTGAGACTTCTGGCAAAGCGGACGAGACGTCCCCCAACCTGTCTCGTCCGACCGGGGGCAGGACATCCCCTTCTCTCCTGCCCCCTTTTTATTTTTCGCTTTTCGCACCTGCTTTCAAAAATGTGGCGGTATGGATAAAACCATCGGAAAGCACGGCAACCGTTCCAGCTGAGCCGTTACAATAACGGCGTTGTAGGCAGCGCTGAAAAGAGGATAAATGACGAGAAGGTGGACCCCTCGGAGATTCGTGACGCTTCGTCGTGTCCGCGTCATGGCATGCGTGGCCTCATTGACTTTGACTTCGGCGTTGGCGTTTGGTGTGGGCGCGCGCAAATCCGTGGCATTGACCGTCAATGGGGAGACCACCACGGTGACCACATATGCGATGAGCGTGGACCGTCTGCTGCAGGAGCAGGGCGTGAAAGTCAAAACGCACGACCTGGTGGAGTCGACCAGCCCGACCAGCATGCTGAAGAACCATGATGTGGTGAACGTGCAGAGCGCATACCAGACCACCATCACCATCGACGGCCAGGAAGTGCCGTTCTGGACGGTCGCGTCCAGCGCCGAGCAGTTGCTGGACTTCTTCAACCAAAACGAAACCGAAGCGGCGAAAATCACCGTCAATATCAGCAACGTCTACAACAAGCTCACCGGCGGTCTCATCATCAACCAGAAGGGGCCCGTCACCGTCATCGCGGACGGCAAAAGCTCGGTGGCGCCGAACGGCAAGCTGCCCGCCGCCTCCATTCTTGACGCCAAAGGCATCACGTTGGGCAAGGAGGATCGCGTCAGCGTCGAAAAGGACGGCAAAAAGACCATTCTGCGCGTCCGCCGCGTGACCCACGGCGAGGAAACACGTACGAAGGAAGTGCCGTTCGGCACGCAGACCATCATCGACCCGAACCTGCAGCCGGGCGAAGTCACGATACGGCAGGAAGGCGAAAACGGCGAAATCCAGCAGACGTACGCCGTCACCTACGTGGATGGCGTGAAGGAAAGCGAGACGCTGACCGAAGAGAAGACCACGAAAATCGCCATCGACAAAGTCATTGCGGTCGGACCGGAAAAAACTACGGACGATACCGACAAATCCGACAACAGCGGCAACGGCAACGGCGATAACGGCGATTCCGGCAAGACGGACGACGGCAAGAACGATTCGGGTAAGAACGACTCGAATAAAAACGACAATAAGTCCGATTCGAACAAGTCCGATTCCGACAAAACCGATTCGAACAAGTCGGATTCCTCGGATAAGAACAATTCGAACAACAACTCGAATAACAATTCCAACAACACCAAGAAGGACGATCCGGCACCGACCCCCACACCAACCCCTGCACCGCAGCCGACTCCCGCACCCCAGCCCAAACCGCAGCCCACGCCGCAGCCGAGTAATCCTTCCGCAGGCTGCCGCTTGTACCATCCTTCCGCGGCACAGGCACAGGCCTACGCTTCCGGCGCGGCGGCGCAGCGCGGCTGGACCGGCCAGAACTGGACGGATCTGGTCAAACTCTGGAATCGCGAATCCGGATGGAGCTGGAGCGCGGAAAACGTGTATTCGGGCGCATACGGTATTCCACAAGCGTTGCCGGGCAGCAAAATGGCCACGTTCGGCGCGAATTGGAAGGACGATGCCGCCGTGCAGATCGACTGGGGTCTGAGCTACATCGCACAGCGGTACGGCAGCCCGTCCGCGGCGTGGCAGCACTCCGAACAGACCGGATGGTACTGATCCGGCTAATCGCCAACGATTTTCGTACCGGCATGAACGGATAATGAGGGAATGACAGAAAACGTGAACGAGCATACGCAGGGCCATTTGCTGGGGGCGGCCGACATCCGACGCATCGCCGCCGACGCGGGTATCAGCCCGACGAAGAAATTCGGGCAGAATTTCGTGATTGATCCGGGAACCGTGCGTCGCATCGTGCGCGAGGCCGGCGTGACCGCCGACGACCATGTGCTGGAAGTCGGTCCCGGACTGGGTTCGCTGACGCTGGCGATTCTGGAAACCGGCGCCACGATGACGGCTGTGGAAATCGACCCGCCGGTCGCCGAACGCCTGCCGAAAACCATCGCCGAATTCATGCCGGACGCCGTGGACCGCTTCCGTGTGGTCAACCGCGACGCACTTACCGTCAATCCGGAGAATCTGCCCGATTTCAAGGATGACGATTCCTTCACGCTGGTGGCCAATCTGCCGTACAACGTGGCCACGCCGATTCTGCTCACCCTGTTGGAACGTTTCGACAATCTGGGCACCTTCCTGGTGATGGTGCAGAAGGAAGTGGCGGACCGTTTGAGCGAGAAGCCCGGTTCGAAGATCTACGGCACGCCGAGCGTGAAGCTCGCATGGTACGGCACCGCGGAACGCGTGGGCGTCATCGGCCGCAACGTGTTCTGGCCGGCCCCGAACGTCGATTCCGCGCTGGTGCTGTTCAAGCGCTACCCGGGCGGTCACACCCCCGCCGCGGACAATGCGGACGGTTCCGTGGTGGATCGCGAAACCGTGTTCCGTTTGATCGACGCGGCTTTCGGGCAGCGCCGCAAGACCCTGCACGCCGCATTGAAGAAAATCGTGCCGTCCGAAGCGTTCGAGAAGGCCGGCATCGACCCGACCCGTCGTGGCGAGACGCTCACCATCGACGAATTCGTGGCGTTGGCACGCGCGTTGGATGAGGTGTTCGCGTCATGAGCACCATTGATTCGCCCGCCATCGGAACGGCCACCATCAACGCCGTGAGCGTGGACTGCCCGGCGAAAACGAATCTGACCCTGCATGTGGGCCCGTCGCATGCCGAATGGGGCGGCCGTCATGAACTCGACACCATCTATTGCGCGGTCGGCGTATACGACACCGTCACCGCCACGCGCAAAGCGCCGGGAAGCGGCTTCTCGCTGAATCTCGAGGGCGCGTATCTGGGCGACCTGGCCTCTTCCGGCAGCGATATGCGCCGCAACCACGCCGTGCTGGCATTGTTCGCCATGGCCGAAGCGAGCAGCCATGAGCCGGACGTGGCGTTGAACATCGACAAGCGCATCCCCGTCGGCGCGGGCATGGCCGGCGGTTCCGCCGATGCGGCGGCGACGATTCTGGCATTGAACACGTTGTGGGATCTCGATTGGCCGATCGAACGCCTGCAGGAAGTCGCGGCCACGCTGGGCGCGGACATGCCGTTCTGTCTGACCGGCGGTTACGCGCGCGGCACCGGTTTCGGCGAACGCATCGAACAGCTTGATGACGATGGCGATATCGTACGCGATCTTACGGAACGTGGGTTTACCGGCCATCTGCTGGTCGGCGCATACCGTGCGGAACTGCGCACGCCGGAAGTGTATGCCACATTCGATCAGATCGGTGCCGGCGATGGCGATGAGAACCACCTGCAGAAGGCGGCGGTCTCCCTGCATCCGCGTAGCGGACAGGCGATCGAGGAAGCCTTGCGTGCGGGAGCCAGCCAGGCGTTCGTCTCCGGTTCCGGCCCGTCCGTCATCGCGTTCGTGCCGACGGAGGATGCGGCGGACGCCGTGCAGCGGGCATGGCAGGACAGCCGTTGCGTCGATCGCATCATCGCCACGAACGCCCCAGCCCGACCGATTGTGCATATCACCGCATGACACATATCACCGCATGACAGTAAAGTTGATGGCAATTGGTTTGTTCAAAAGGAATTCGTAAATGACCCAGGCTAACGACGAGCGCGCCGCGCGCAAAGAGTACATTCGCCGCCGTCAGAAGACGGTGTTCAGCATCGTCGGAGCCGTCATGGTGGTCGCCATGGTGGTGTCCCTGCTGTTCTTTTTCCATGTCGGAGGCCTGGGCAACGTCAAGTCGGCCGCCGTACAGCCGAACTACGGCCAGCAGGCACCGTGCCCCATCAAGGAAGCCGACGGCAACAAGGCCAAGTATGTGGAGAATCGCAACATCACGCTGCGTGTGCTCAACGGCACGAAGTTCTCCGGCTTCGCCAAGGCGGTGAGCGACGCGTTGCAGAACCGCGAGTTCAACCCCCAGACGCCGGGCAACTACACCAAGAAGGTGGATCGCACGATGATCGTCTTCGGCAAGAACGGCGTGAATCAGGCGTACACCGTGGCAAGCAATTTCACCGATGCCATGCTGGTTATGGACGACCGTCAGGACCAGCTGATCGACGTCATCGTGGGCGCCACGTTCGACAATCTGCAGGATACGAAGAAGGTTCCCGCCGCAGGCAAGGCGATCACCGGCATCCAGGGCTGCGTCGCGGTGGACAAGATGACCGACCTGCCCAAGGCGCCCGAGCATGATGCGGTGAATCCGCAAAGCTGACCGCCAATCGAAATCGATATAGGCAATATGAAAAACCCGCGCTCCCCCAATCGGGAACGCGGGTTTTCGTATTCGAGCTGTTCCATGCATGCGGCGAAACCACCGCATGTCAATCGCTATTCGCCCTGCTCCTTGTACCAGCGTTCCAGCTCGGCAACGGCCACGTCACGCTCCACCGGACCGTTATCGAGGCGGTATTCCAGCATGTGCTTGTACGCCTTGCCGACCATCGGGCCTGGTTCGATGCTTAGCAGCTGCATGATCTCGTCGCCGTTGAGGTCAGGACGGATCGCGTCGAAGTCTTCCTTTTCTTTCAGGTCGCGTACACGCTGTTCCATCTCGTCCATGGCCGCCGAGAACATCATGGCCTTGCGCTTGTTCTGTGTGGTCGTGTCGGCGCGCGTAAGGCGGTTCAGACGCTCGTACAGCGGGCCAGCGTCCTTGACGTAGCGGCGGACCGCGGAATCCGTCCACGGCTCCTCCACGTAGCCGTGGAAGCGCAGATGCAGGTTGACCAGCTCGCTGACGTCCTCGACCATGTGGTGGTCGAAATGCAGTGCCTTCAAACGCTTGCGCGTCATCTTCGCGCCGACGGCGTCATGACGGTGGAAGCTCACCTTGCCGCCCGCTTCGAAACGACGGGTCTTCGGCTTGCCGATGTCGTGCAGCAGAGCCGCCAGACGCAGCGTCAGGTCCGGGGCCGGCACCGGACCGTCGGAACCGGTTTCGAGGGCGACGGCGCGTTCGATGACGATCATGGTGTGTTCGAACACGTCCTTATGGCGATGGTGCTCGTCGATTTCCAGCTGCAGCGCGGGAATTTCCGGCAGCACGATGTCGGCAAGACCGGAATCGACCAACGCTTCGATGCCGGCGCGCGGGCGATCGGACAGCAGCAGCTTGACCAGTTCGTCGCGCACACGTTCGGCGGAGACGATTTCGATGCGATCGACCATGTCGGACAGCGCTTCGGCGGTTTCCGGCTCGATGCGGAAGCCGAGCTGCGCCACGAAACGCACGGCGCGCATCATGCGCAACGGATCGTCGTCGAACGACTGCCGCGGATCGACGGGGGTACGCAGCACGCCTTTGGCCAAATCGTTCGCACCGCCGAACGGATCGACGAATTCGAGTTCCGGAACACGCAACGCCATCGCGTTGACGGTGAAATCGCGGCGGGAAAGATCGCCTTCCAGCGTGTCGCCGTAATTGACTTCCGGCTTGCGCGAGTCGGGGTCGTACGTGTCGGAACGGTAGGTGGTCACCTCCACTTTCACCTCGGTGCCGTCCTCACGCCTGCGCATCGCGCCGAGCGTGCCGAATTTGCGGCCCATATCCCAGAAGCCATCATGCCCAAAACGGCGCAGAATATGCTCAAACTGCTCGGGACGCGCCGATGTGCAGAAATCCAAATCATGCGATTTGCGATGCAGCAGCAGGTCGCGGACAGGACCCCCGACCAGTGCCAGTTCGTAGCCTTCCGCAGCAAACATACGTCCTAATTCAATGGCCTCTGGCCACACTTCGAAGTTCACGCCATACCTTTCAACACCACAAGTTTTCCGTTTACCAGCATACCGTTACCCCACCTGCACACAGAATTGAGTATGGTTGGAATCATGATTACGCCCGCAGACCTTGCACGCATGCTTGCCCATGCTGCGGACGACCATGCCCAAAATCCGCTGGAACCGGACGAACTGCTGTACACATCGCAGTCGGTTTCGCTGCAGCAGCTGCAACAACTACAGCAATTGCAGCAGCGCACGATCATCACGTCGAGCGCGCCTACGCCGGCGATGATGCCGCGCCGGCGCACCGCGGATGGTCCGACCACGTTCGCATCGCTTGACGCGCAGGAGCTGCCGGTGGTGCGCGAGTATTCGGCGGGCGGGCTGGTGTTCGACGACAAGGGTCGCGTGGCGATCATCGCACGTCATTCACGCAGCGGGCATTTGGAATGGTGCCTGCCGAAGGGACATATCGAAAAAGGCGAAACGCCGCAGCAGACGGCCGTGCGCGAAGTGCATGAGGAAACCGGCATTCTGGGCGAGGTAGTCGATTCCATCGCCACCATCGACTATTGGTTCACCGGTACCAGCCAACGCGTGCACAAGCTGGTGCACCACTTCGCGTTGCGGCAGATCGGCGGCGAGCTGACCGTCGAAGGCGATCCCGACCATGAGGCCGAAGACGCCATTTGGGTGGATTTTGCTGATTTGGACGATGTGCTGAGCTATCCGAACGAACGGAAGATAGCATGGTTGTACGCAAGGAAACTCAACAGACAGGCGTAATAGTGAATCAATCCGCACAACGGCACGTTTCGCGTGGCCTTCGCGCGTTATCATCCATCCTCGCCATGGTATTGACCATGGCGTTGATGTTGTTATACGCACCCACGCCATCGGCAAGGGCCATGGAATCGACCACATCGGCGGAGTCGACGGACGGTATGTTGTCCATCAACTCTTCCACGGCCGTATTGACGGACACCTCCGGATACCATCTGAACGCCACGGTGACCAACACGACCGGACAGGAGATTCCCGCGGGAACGCTGACGCTGGCCATGAACGCCTTCTACACGTTCGTTTCGCGCAACGACATCCAGGATTGGTCTGAAGGCAACGGGCGAATCCCCACCCCGCAATCCGTGGGACAGGCCGATGTGCCCGCGTTGCAGCCGGGAGCCAGCGCCAACGTGAGCATCGACGCGGACGCCCATCAGGAATCGCTCGCGGCCATCAACTCTTGGGGGTCGAAGCCGGTGCTGCTGAGCTATTCCGCCAACGGAACCCCCCTTGCTCAATCGCATACGTTCGTGACGCGCACCGGCTCGGGACTCCACACGCCCAGCACGCCGGCGCTGCACATCACCGTCGCCCAGCCGCTGGCCGCCAACGGGTGGACCACCGACAGCAAGCTGCTTGGACAGCTGGTCGATGAAGGGGGTATTTCCTCCTCGAAACTGGCGAAAATCGCCATGCCCAGCAAGGATGACGACGCACGGCTCAAATCGTTGCAGCAGACCTTCGCCAAGCACGACATGCTGCAGGTCGTAGGAGATCCGACCTACCTGCAGGCGATGGCGATGCCAACGCGGGTCGACGGCATCACCCAGCCCGCATTGTTCGACATAACCGCCTACAGCGCCATGAACAACGCTCCGGCCTACAGCGCAGCCGGTATCAACGACCGTCAATGGTCCGCAGCCAAAGCCCGGAAAACCTATCAATCGGCATTGGGTGACAGCAACGCGGACATCACCGCATACGCGTGGCAGGGCAACGGCAATTGGACCCTACAAGCGTTGACGAAGGCCCGCCAGCAGGGGTACGGCACCGTCATCGCCACGCATGACTTCGAAGAGGACGATGCGGCTACCGTACGTACCGGCAAGACGGTGGTCTCCACCGACGCCGGGGACGTCACCGTGCTTTCCGCGCAGAATGTGCTTTCCGGCCTGGCCCAAGGCAAGGCGACCAGTGACGATGCCAACGCCGACAGCGAGGGAACCACGGCCGGCAGATTGGCGCGATTCGTCGCGCAAAGCGCGTTCTACCAGATGGAACAGCCTTATGCGGAACGCAACCTGCTGGTCTGTCTGAACGAGGATTCCGACCCCAGTGTTGTAGACGCGCTGATGAGCGACATCGAGCAGTCGCCGTGGCTGAACCTCACTGACCTTGCCACGTTGAAGGATGCCGACATCTCCGAAGATGCGGCCAGCATGTCAACCGATCTTCCCCAAACGGACGGCCTTACCGATAGCATGCGCAGCGACGTCCAGCAGACTCTGAGCGCGCTGGCGAACTCATC
>ERZ506429.361-NODE-361-length-14313-cov-37.7819_pt1 | contig 14313 bp, 10 predicted proteins | sample MGYA00513664_ERZ506429 | MGnify/ENA metagenome assembly ERZ506429 | reverse complement strand
AGAAACATCACCCAGACATCATCGTGCCTGAGATTGAAGCTATCCGCACCGAGCGACTCTTCGACTTCGAGAAGGAGGGCATTCAGGTTGTGCCTTCTGCACGTGCCGTAAACTACACCATGAACCGCCGTGCCATCCGCGATCTGGCTGCCAAGGAACTGGGTCTGCGCACTGCCAAGTATTTCTACGCCAAGACTTTCGAGGAGTTCAAGAACGCTGCCGATGAGATTGGTTTCCCATGCGTAGTGAAGCCTCTGATGAGTTCAAGCGGTCATGGACAGAGCTATGTTCACAACGACGATGAGCTGAAGGAGGCTTACAAGGAAGCAATGGAAGAAGGTCGTGGCGACGTGAAAGAAGTGATTATCGAGGAATTCATCGACTTCGATTCAGAGTTCACCCTCCTCACCGTCACCCAGAAAGACGGTCCTACCCTCTTCTGTCCACCTATCGGTCATGTACAGAAGGGCGGCGACTACCGCGAGAGCTGGCAGCCATTCCAGATTCCAGAGGAGGCTTTGAAGAAGGCAGAGCACATTGCCGGTGAAGTAACCAAGGCATTGACTGGTGCCGGTCTCTGGGGCGTAGAGTTCTTCCTGAGCAAGCAGGGCGAAGTCATCTTCTCAGAGTTGAGTCCTCGTCCACACGATACAGGTATGGTAACCCTTGGTCACACCACCAATCTGAGCGAGTTTGAACTCCATTTCCGTGCCGTGATGGGCTTACCTATCGCCGGAATCCATCTGGAGCACATCGGCTGTTCTGCCGTCATCCTCTCACCAGAGGAAAGTACCGAGCCATTGAACTACAACATGCTCGATGCCTTGAAGGAAGACCACACCCGCATCCGTATCTTCGGCAAGCCAGAGGCTCACGTGGGCAGAAGAATGGGTGTAGTGCTCTGCTACGGCGAAAAGGGCGATGACCTCAATCAGCTCCGCGACAAGGCAAAGCGTCTGGCAAAGACTGTATTGGGAACCGACCCTTATATGAAAAAATAAATATGGAAGAATTAGGAAGAATTATCACATTACCCAAGATATTCGACCCTAGAGGCAACCTGACAGTGGCAGAGGGAGAAACCCATATTCCCTTTGCCATTGCCCGGACCTACTGGACCTATGATGTTCCGGGCGGAGAAAGTCGCGGGGGCCATGCTCACAAGGAATGCCAGGAATTCATCATAGCAGCCAGCGGTTCCTTTTCGGTGACGCTGGATAATGGAGAGCAGAAGAAGACCTATCATCTCAACCATCCTTGGGAGGGTTTGTTCGTGGATGTCAATATCTGGCGAACACTGGATGATTTCTCTTCCGGCTCACTGTGTCTGGTCCTGGCTTCCCACAAGTTTGAAGAGGAAGATTATATACGCGAATATGACGAATATCTCAGATTCGTCAGTTCGAAAAACAGCCAAAATCTCTCAAAAACCGAGAATCACTAACGCTAAATATCATGTTTGAGATCAGAAAATACACCGATGCTGACAAGGAGGTCTGGAATGCTTATGTAGCCCAGGCGCGCAACGCCACCTTCCTTCTCAACCGCTCGTACATGGATTATCACAGCGACCGTTTCACAGACCATTCTCTGATGATTTTCCGCAACAACAAGCTCTATGCCTTGCTCCCTGCCAATGAGGACGGAGATATTTTCTATTCTCATCAGGGGCTCACCTATGCAGGACTGCTTACTACCGAACATGCCTCAACAGATAATATCTGTCAGGTTTTCGTTGCCATCAACACGTACCTGAAGAAAGCTGGTTTCCGGAAATGCATCTACAAACCGATTCCCTGGATTTACCAGCAACAGCCAGCCGAAGAAGACCTCTATGCCCTCTTCAAAGAATGCCAGGCACAAATCTGCGCCAGAAACATTGCAGCTGTCATCGACCTTCAGCATCCGCTGAAATGGTATAATATCAGGAAGTCGGGCGCAAGGAAAGCCCTGGAAAAAGGAATTTTCATCGAAGAAAGCGAAGATTACGAAACGTTCTGGAGCATCTTAACCGAAAACCTGATGAACACCTATCAGGCTCATCCTGTTCATACCTTGCAAGAGATGAGTAGGCTGAAGACATCTTTCCCTGACAATATCAAGCTGTATGTTGCCCGAGAAGAATCAGGCAAGATGCTAGGCGGAACCGTTTTGTACATCAGCAGGAAGGTGGTTCACACGCAGTATATTTCCGCATCAGAAGAAGGAAAGAAGGCGCATGCACTCGATGCTTTGTTTCAGAATCTCATTAAAACAAAATATAAGGATTTTGATTATTTCGATTTCGGAACATCTAATGAAGATGGTGGAAAGGTACTCAACACCAGCCTCATCTATCAGAAAGAAGGTTTCGGAGGAAGAGGAGTGGTTTATGACACCTACGAATGGACACTATAAGTAAATATAAATCCCGAAGTTCGCCTTTAGAGAACTTCGGGATTTTTATGGTTGAAGTTAACAGAGTTAACAGTTAACAGCTGTTTTTTTATACTAACACTACGGTCACGCCTCTAGCGGCTTGCGCACCCATCACCAGAGCCTGCTCAATATCGGCAGTCTTGGAAGGACCACTGATGAAAGTACCGAAATTGTACTTCGGATCCATCTCAATACGGGCATAAGCCTCATGCATATTGTTCACAATCTTCTCTTTTTCGAGGAAAATCACAAGGTATTCCGAGATGAAAAGCACCGCTTTCTCCTTCATGGTCTGAGGAATCCAGACGCAGCCATTCTCGGCAACACCCACTTCACCACGGACAATACCCACATCAGTACCATTCAGGTCGTTAGCCTCAGCCACCGTATCAGGATTCTTCTGGGCAATCGTGATTTCTGGCAGATGAGAAGCAAAGACCTTGGCTTCCGGATAAGCCTTCTTCACCAGCTCATCCAGACTCTCACCCTCCTTCGCCTCTATCACATGGCCACCTACCGATTCCGTCATCTCAATAAATTGCTTCAAGGTATCCTCATACTGAATACCCTTCACATCAACGGCAGGCATATCGAATTGAACATGCGTATTCTTACGCAACTTGTTCAGGAAATCTTCTTTCTTCATTTTACTTTTCCCTCCTTCCATAATTGATGAAAACTCTTCTTTGCAAACTCAGGCTTGGCGTGACCGATGCCCCAGGCATTCCAATTGCTGAAGTGCGTACAGCATTCAGGAACCAGATTGACAAGCGGAGCAAACTTCAGGGCAGTGGTGTAGAGCGCAGGACGGTCGAAGAGATACTTCATACCATTCGACATCGCCTTCTTGACAGGATCAGCCTTACCCAACTTCTCCAGACTCTGGCGCCAGACATAAATCTGAGAACCCGGTCCTACCTTGGAAGGACAGACATTATCGCATGACAAGCACAAAGTACATGCCGAAACATTATCGCTGTACTTCTGAGGATTCTTCAGCATACCCAGGTTCACACCGATAGGACCCGGAATAAAATAGGTGTAGCTGTAACCACCCGAACGGCGATAAACCGGACAGGTATTCATGCAGGCACCGCAGCGCATACACTTCAACGTCTGCCAGTGGTCCTTATCAGCGAGAATATCGCTTCTGCCATTATCCACCAATACCACATGCATCTCAGCACCCGGACGAGCCTGACGGAAATGAGAGGTAAAGGCGGTGGTAGGCTGACCGGTTCCGCAGCGGCAAAGCAGGCGCTGGAATACAGCCAAAGACTTATAATCAGGAACCAGTTTCTCAATACCCATCGCTACGATATGGAGCTTAGGCATGGAAGTGGTCATATCCGCATTACCCTCGTTGGTGCAAACCACGCAATCACCGGTAGCAGCCACACCGAAGTTACAGCCAGTCATACCTGCTCCGGCTTCCATAAACTGGTCGCGGAGATGATGACGGGCACAGCGGGTCAGGTAAGTAGGATCATAGTTGCCGATTTCCTTGGAGATTCCCTTCTCCTCGAACATCTTTCCTACCTCCTCACGCTTCAGGTGGATGGCAGGCATCACGATATGGCTAGGCTTCTGATGCAAGAGCTGGATGATGCGCTCACCCAGGTCGGTCTCCACCACGTCAATGCCGTGCTGCTCCAGATAAGGATTCATCTCGCACTCCTCGGTGAGCATCGACTTCGACTTCACCATCTTCTTCACGTTATGATCCTTCAGGATACCGAGCACAATCTCGTTGAACTCCTGTGCATCCTTTGCCCAGTGCACCTTCACCCCACGGCTCTCCAGGTTCTTGGAAAACATATCGAGGTAATCGGCAAGATGGGTGATGGTGTGCATCTTGATTTCAGACGCATGCTCGCGGAGGTCTTCCCACTCAGGAAGTTCCTGCGCCATCTTATCTCTCTTCTGACGAACAGACCAGAAGGTAGCGTCGTGCCAGGTGGTCTTCTCTACGTTCTGCGTAAACTTCGCAGCTCTCTTGGAATGTTCTGTACTCATAATCCTGCAGCTAAAATTTGAACAACATGGATAAACTTGATCGGCATATTCTCCTTCTTGGCAATACCCGCCATGTGCATCAGACAGGAAGAATCCGGTCCGGTGACATATTCGGCACCCGTAGCCATGTGGCGCTTGATCTTATCCTCTCCCATTCGGGTAGAAACGGCAGGCTCCTCGATAGAGAACATACCGCCGAATCCGCAGCACTCATCCTTGCGCTCCGGTTCGTGGATGGTAATGCCTTCCACCATATTCAACAGGTCGATAATCTTGTTGAATGGTTTGATGTGACGTTCAGATGGCGATGACAAGCCCAGTTCCCGCACACCATGGCAACTGTTGTGCACACTCACCGCGTGCGGGAATTTGCCCGGCACATGATCCACCTTCAGCACATCGTGAAGGAACTCCACAACATCCATGATCTTCTTGGATGAAATACACTCGTGCTTACCCTCCAGAATCTTAGGGTAATACACCTTAACATAAGCGGCACATGAAGCTGAAGGAGCTACGATGTAATCGTAATCCTTGAACAGCTCATCAAATGTCTCTATGACCTTCTCCGACTTGTACTGAAAACCGGCATTAGCCATTGGCTGGCCGCAGCAAGTCTGTTTTTCGGGATAACCCACGTCTAGTCCGTAATGCTTAAGCAACTTGTATGTAGCCACACCCGCTTCAGGGTAAAGGGCATCCACATAACAAGGGACGAATAATCCGACTTTCATTGTTGTTATAATTATCTTGTTTGCTATTTTTTATTCTTTTTCTACATGACTAAAAGCCGCTGCAAAAGTAACAAAATAATTGCAAAAATACGACATTCTAGAGAAGAAATAATAATAATTGATGTTATTTAACTGTAAAGATTTGCAGAAAATTTGGAATAATCAAATAAATAGCGTAACTTTGCAACTAGAAATAGAGTGTCTACCATTTGTGAACTAACGCAAATACAGTTTAGTTGCTAAAAACATAAATAACAAGACATATAAAGAACAAACTTATAGTTATATTTAATGATGAAGAAACAGCTTAAGAAAGTCCTCGTTCTGGGTTCCGGTGCTTTGAAGATCGGCCAGGCAGGTGAGTTTGACTATTCCGGTTCGCAGGCTCTCAAGGCGCTGCGCGAGGAGGGTATCAGTTCCGTCCTTATCAATCCTAATGTTGCTACAATTCAGACGAGTGAAGGTATTGCTGACAAGGTTTATTTCTTGCCGGTGACACCTTTTTTTGTAACTGAAATTATCAAGAAGGAGCGCCCAGACGGCATTATGCTGGCTTGGGGTGGACAGACTGGTTTGAACGTGGGTACAGAACTTTACCTCAGCGGTGTGCTCAAGGAGTATGGTGTGGATGTGTTGGGTACCTCGGTAGAGGCTATCATGAACACTGAAGACCGCGACCTCTTCGTAAAGGAGCTCAACAAGGTTGACCTCAAGGTTCCAGTAAGCCACGCTTGCGAGAATATGGAGGAGGCTGTAGCTGCAGCACGCAACATCGGCTACCCTATCATGATCCGTTCTGCCTATGCGCTGGGTGGTCTCGGTTCCGGTGTCTGCAAGACCGAAGAGGAGTTTAAGGAAATTGCTGAATCTGCCTTCACTTTCGCACCTCAGGTGCTCGTTGAGGAGAGCCTGAAGGGATGGAAGGAGATTGAGTTCGAGTGCATCCGTGATGCGAACGACCGCTGCTTCACCGTTGCCTCTATGGAAAACTTCGACCCGCTGGGTATTCACACTGGTGAATCTATCGTTGTGGCTCCAACCTGTTCTCTCACCGACGAGCAGGTGAAGATGTTGCAGGACATCGCCGTGAAGTGCGTGCGCCACCTCAACATCGTGGGTGAGTGCAACATCCAGTATGCTTTCAATGCTGAGACCAACGACTACCGTATCATCGAGATCAACGCTCGCTTGAGCCGTTCTTCTGCCCTTGCATCTAAGGCTACAGGTTATCCTTTGGCTTTCGTTGCTGCCAAGATTGCCCTCGGTTATACACTCGACCAGATTGGCGAGATGGGTACTCCTAACTCAGCTTATGTAGCTCCATCACTCGACTATATGATCTGCAAGATTCCTCGTTGGGACCTTACCAAGTTTGCCGGTGTAAGCCGCAAGATTGGTTCTTCCATGAAGTCTGTAGGCGAAATCATGTCTATCGGCCGTTCATTCGAGGAGATGCTCCAGAAGGGTCTCCGCATGATTGGTCAGGGAATGCACGGTTTCGTTGGCAACGACCACACCAAGTTCGACAATTTGGATGAGGAGCTTTCCAACCCTACCGACCTCCGTATCTTCGCCATCGCCCAGGCTTTGGAGGAAGGTTACACCATCGAGCGCATCGAGGAGCTGACCAAGATTGACCCTTGGTTCATCGAGCGCATGAAGAATATCGTAGATTACAAGCACAAGCTTTCTGAATATAATACTTTGGAGGAGATTCCAGCCGAGGTATTGCGCGAGGCTAAGGTATTGGGCTTCTCTGACTTCCAGATTGGCCGCTTCGTATTGAAGACTCAGAACACAAATATGGAGAAGGAGGTGCTCGCAGTTCGTGCCCAGCGCAAGAAGCTGAACATTCTGCCTGCCGTAAAGCGCATCCCTACCGTGGCTAGCGAGCATCCTGACCTCACCAACTATCTCTACATGACATACGCTGTAGAGGGTTACGACATCAACTACTACAAGAACGAGAAGTCTGTCATCGTTCTCGGTTCGGGTGCTTACCGCATCGGTTCTTCCGTAGAGTTCGACTGGTGTTCAGTAAACGCCATCAACACAGCCCGCAAGTTGGGTTACAAGTCAATCATGATCAACTACAACCCGGAGACTGTATCTACCGACTACGATATGTGCGACCGTCTCTACTTCGATGAGCTTTCATTCGAGCGTGTACTCGATGTCATCGACCTGGAGTCACCACGTGGTGTGATTGTTTCTGTAGGTGGTCAGATTCCAAACAACCTGGCTATGAAGCTCCATCGCCAGTCTGTGCCAATTCTGGGTACATCTCCTGTCAACATCGACCGTGCCGAAAACCGCGGTAAGTTCTCTGCCATGCTCGATAAGCTCGGCATCGACCAGCCTAAGTGGAGTGCCCTCACATCAATGGAGGATGTTCAGAAGTTCATCGACGAGGTAGGCTATCCTGTTCTCGTTCGTCCATCTTACGTTCTTTCCGGTGCAGCCATGAACGTTTGCCACGATGATGATGAGTTGCGTCGCTTCCTGGAGGCAGCTTCTGAGGTTTCTAAGGAATACCCGGTAGTTATCTCCCAGTTCATGACAGAGACCAACGAGATTGAGTTCGACGGTGTGGCTCAGAACGGTGAGATTGTAGAGTATGGTATTTCAGAGCACGTAGAGTATGCAGGTGTTCACTCTGGTGACGCTACCATGACCTTCCCTGCCCAGCAGATTTCCTTCGCTACAGCCCGTCAGATCAAGAAGATTTCACGTGCCATCGCCAAGGAGCTCAACATCTCGGGTCCTTTCAATATCCAGTACCTGGCTAAGGGTCGCGATGTGAAGGTTATCGAGTGTAACCTCCGTGCATCCCGCTCATTCCCATTCGTGAGCAAGGTATTGAAGCGCAACTTCATCGAGACTGCTACACGCATCATGCTCGATGCTCCATATCAGAAGCCAGACAAGTCTGCTTTCGATATCGACCGTATGGGTGTAAAGGCATCACAGTTCTCATTCGCCCGTTTGCAGAATGCCGACCCAGTTTTGGGTGTGGATATGAGTTCTACCGGTGAGGTAGGTTGTATGGGTGATACTTTCGAGGAGGCATTGCTCAACTCATTGATTGCCACCGGCTACAAGATTCCTTCAAAGGACAAGGGCATCATGCTTTCAAGCGGTGGTGCTAAGGAGAAGGCTTCTCTGCTCGACGCTGCCCAGGCTTTGGTGAAGAACGGTTACACCATCTACGCTACAGCCGGTACAGCGAAGTTCCTCAATGAGAACAACGTGAAGGCTACAGCCGTAGGATGGCCTGATGAGGAGCACAAGGATCTCCCTAACGTGATGCAGATGATTGCTGACCACAAGTTCGACCTCATCGTCAACATCCCTAAGAATCACACCAAGCGTGAGTTGACAAATGGTTACAGAATCCGTCGTGGCGCCATCGACCACAACATCCCTCTGATCACCAATGCCCGTCTGGCTTCCGCCTTCATCGAGGCATTCTGCACAATGAGCCAGGACCAGTTGCAGATTAAGAGCTGGCAGGAGTACGAGTAATCGCACGCAGATTTATACGAACACGCCCTGAAAGGGCAGAAGCTCCTAGCCCAGGGCAGCGCCCTGGGTTAGATAACAATCAGCAAGGTCGCCCTGAAAGGGCAAAAGCTTTGAATGCAAGAAGCTTTTGCTCTTTCAGGGCGACCTTTTTTGTGGAATATTTTATTCCCTGCCATGAGAAAAAGGAGTTGAAATGATGGCTTTCTCATTATTTTATTGTACCTTTGCAAACAGAAAATAAGAATAAAGAATGATAGTTTGTATAGCAGAGAAACCGAGTGTGGCTAAGGATATCGCCCGAATCATCGGGGCTACCACGGCACGCGACGGTTATATGGAAGGTAATGGTTACCAAGTAACATGGACTTTCGGCCACCTTTGTGAGCTGAAGGAACCTGATGATTATACTCCAATGTGGAAGCATTGGAGCCTTGCGGCGTTGCCAATGATTCCACAACGCTTCGGCATCAAGCTCATCAACGATGAAGGCATCAAGAAACAGTTTGCCACCATCGAGAAACTGATGCAGGCTGCCGACAGCATCATCAACTGCGGTGACGCCGGACAGGAAGGAGAGCTCATCCAGAGATGGGTGATGCAGAAGGCGCAGGCAAAATGCCCGGTCAAGAGACTGTGGATTTCATCCATGACCGATGAGGCCATCAAGCAAGGCTTCCAGGAACTGAAAGACCAGGGAGAATATCAGTCACTCTATCTTGCCGGACTTTCCCGTGCCATCGGCGACTGGATTCTCGGTATGAACGCCACCCGACTTTACACATTGAAATACGGTCAGAACCGACAGGTGCTCAGCATCGGCCGGGTGCAGACCCCTACCCTTGCCCTCATCGTAAACCGCCAGAAGGAAATCGACAACTTCGTTTCCGAGCCCTACTGGGTACTCGCCACCATCTATCGCGATACCCAGTTTACGGCAACCAGCGGCAAGTTTACCAGCAAGGAGGAAGGCGAGAAGGCTTTCAGCACCATCGCCGGCAAACCCTTCACCGTTACGGATGTAAGCAAGAAGAAGGGAAACGAGGCCCCCCCTCATCTCTACGACCTCACCTCACTGCAGGTGGATTGCAACAAGAAGTTTGCCTACTCTGCCGATATTACGCTGAAGCTCATCCAGAGTCTCTACGAGAAGAAGTACACCACTTATCCTCGTGTAGATACCCAGTTCCTGACCGATGATATCTATCCGAAATGTCCGCAGATTCTGAACGGAGTAAGTCAGGCAAAGATCATGAGTCAGCAGAAATACCTCCCGCTCATCCAGCAGCTCGCAACAATCAGCAAGAAATTGCCGAAGAGCAAGAAGGTTTTCGACAACAGCAAGGTAACCGACCACCACGCCATCATCCCAACCGGTGTTCCGCCAACCGGACTCACCGATATGGAGGCAAACGTGTATGATCTCATCGCCAAGCGCTTCATCAGCGTGTTCTATCCGGATTGTAAATTCTCCACCACCACCGTTTTGGGCGAGGTAATCAACGAAGATGGTCCGAAACCGGAGAAGATAGAGTTCAAGGTGAGCGGTAAAGAGATTCTCGAACCAGGCTGGCGAGTAGTCTATGCCAAGGATGTAAAGAATGCAGATGACGATGATGCTTCAGATAACGCCAACGGAAATGCAGACTCAGGTAATGGTGCCAAGAAGGAAGTGGTAGAAGAAAGAACCCTCCCATCCTTCACAAAAGGCGAATCGGGAGAGCATCAGCCTACCCTGACGGAGAAATGGACCACGCCACCTAAGTATTATACCGAGGCAACCCTGCTGCGTGCGATGGAGACAGCCGGCAAATTCGTAGAAGACGAAGAACTTCGTGCAGCATTGAAGGAGAACGGAATCGGCCGACCATCCTCCCGTGCCGGCATCATCGAGACTCTCTTCAAGCGCCACTACATCCGTCGCCAGCGCAAGAATCTGATGGCAACCCCGACAGGCATCGAACTCATTGACACCATCCATGAGGAACTGCTGAAGAGTTGCGAACTGACCGGTATCTGGGAGAAGAAACTCCGCGACATCGAGCACAAGACCTACGATCCTGCCGACTTCATCAACGGACTGAAAGAACAGATCAACAAGATAGTCATCGATGTGTTGTCAGACAACAGCAACCGGAGAGTGACCATCATGACAGAGGAAGACCTCAAGAAGAAACCGGCTGCCAAGAAACCGGCTGCCAAGAAACCGGCTGACCGAAAGGCTTCTGCCAAGAAAGCCGATAAGGCTACAGCAAAGAATACAGATTCTCAGAATGCTCCTGCTCAGCCAACTCCTGCATCCGACCCAATGGTTGGCAAACCATGTCCGCTTTGCGGCAAGGGCATCATCATCAAGGGCAAGACCGCCTATGGCTGCAGCAACTGGAAGGCAGGCTGCCAATATCGTCAGCCATTCTCGCAGATGTAAATCAATATGAAACAAATAAGACTTTATCAAATCATAACAGCAATCAGCTGCTTCTTTCTGATAAGTTGCGGCATTGACCAGAACCTGAAGAAAGCAGACAAGCATCTTTCTTTAGGCGAATACTACGATGCGGCAACCCAATATAAAAAGGTGTACACCAAAACACCTACGAAAGAGCGGGCTGCCCGAGGCAAGGTGGCTCTAAAGATGGCACGCTGCTATGATAAAATCAACAGTACGCCAAAGGCACTGGCTGCCTACAGCAATGCCATCCGATACAAGCAGGCGGACCTCACCGACCGCCTGGCTTACGCCCGGCTTCTCCTGAAGAACGGAAGTTACAGACAGGCAGCCAAGGAATTCGAATTTCTGCTCGATTCCATGCCCAACAACGTGCTGGTAAAGAACGGACTCGAATCGGCACGAAAAGCCCCAGTCTGGAAGAAGGAAGGAAGCCGGTACAAGGTAAAGCGGATGGATGTTTTCAATTCCCGAAGAGACGACTATTCGCCGATGTTCCTCAGCGATGACAACAGTCAGCTCTATTTCACCTCAACCCGTAACGAAGCCCAGGGCAGCGATATGAACGGAGTGACGGGAACGAAATCTGCCGACATCTTCTTTTCAGAAAAGGACGATAAAGGCAAATGGAGCAAGCCGGAAGCCATCGGAACCGGTCTCAACACCGACTACGAAGAGGGCGCATGCTGCTTTACCCCAGACGGCAAGCAGATGTACCTCACCCAGTGTACCACCGATCCCACTTCGCCCCGCTTAGCCCAGATAGTAACCTCCAACCGCTCGGATGCAGCCTGGAGCAAGCCATCGAATCTGGAAATCAGCAAAGATACACTCAGTTGTTTTGCCCATCCAGCCATCTCTCCTGATGGCGAATGGCTCTATTTCGTATCAGACATGCCGGGCGGAAAGGGCGGTCTCGACATCTGGCGAGTGCGCATCACTCCTGCCGGACTGGGCGGTGTAGAGAACCTGGGCGAACCTATCAACACCCCAGGCGATGAGATGTTCCCTACCTTCCGTCCTAACGGCGACTTCTACTTCAGCAGCAACGGTCATGTAGGAATGGGCGGACTCGACATCTATATCGCCAAAGTAAATTCCATCACCCGGAAATATGAACTCACCCACCCCGGCTATCCGCTGAATACAGAAGCCGATGACTTCGGAATGACTTTCGAGGGTCTCCACAACCAGGGTTTCTTCTGCTCTAACAGAAAAGACGGAAGAGGCTACGATCATATCTACTCCTTCGAGAATCCGGAGATTGTTACCACGATGAAGGGATGGGTTTACGAGAAAGACGGTTATGAACTGCCTGCTGCAGAGGTGAGAATCGTAGGCAACGACGGAACGAACAGGAAACTATCCGTCAAGGGCGACGGTTCGTTTGTCCTCCCTATCAATCCGCATGTCGACTACCTGGTGATGGCATCCTGCAAAGGCTACCTCAACCACAAGGAAGAACTTCGGGTTGATTCGGCTAAAGAGAGTAAGGAATACGTGCTCCAGTTCCCGCTGGCTTCCATCACAGCCCCTGTACTCATCGACAACATCTTCTACGATTTCGACAAGGCAACCCTTACCGAAGCCAGTACAACAGCCCTCGACCAGCTGGTAACGCTGCTGAAAGAGAACCCGCACGTTACCATCGAACTCAGCGCCCATTGCGACTACAAGGGAAACAGCGAATATAACAAGCATCTGTCTCAGCGCCGCGCCCAATCGGTAGTAGATTATCTGATAAAACACGGCATAGAGAAAGAGCGCCTCACCCCTGTGGGCTACGGCAAGGAGAAGCCGAAGAATGTGCGCAAGAAACTCACCGAGAAGTATCCTTGGCTCAAGGAAGGCGATGTGCTCAGCGAAGAATTTATCCTGAAGCAGAGCAAGGAGCATCAGGAAATCTGCAACCAGCTGAACCGCCGAACCGAGTTCAAAGTGCTCCGCACTACCTATAAATTGTTTTAGAAACCGATATCATAAGCATAGGTGCTCTACTGAAAAAGTAGCAGCACCTATTTGTTTTTCTATATTCAGCAATATTAAATCTTCGTTCATCGACGCTGAATGTCCGTTCAGCGTCGATGAATGTCCGTTCAGCGTCGATGAACAGAGATTTCAAGAGCATAAAGATGATATTTATAGTAATAAAAAACTCTTTCTATTAGCACTAAAAACTATTCTGCTAATAGAAAGAGTTGATCATTCATACAATTGATATCAGGGAAGAAGCCTACTGACGCGCATCAGCCAGTTCATTATATCCCCAAACCATGATGAGGACAACGATGCCAGCCAGCACCATCAGGAGATTCTGAGAGTGGGCGATGGAATCTGCCACATGCGTAAGGGCACGCGAACCGGAGAGGAGGAAATCTATCTTCATAGAGAAAAGCCATCCCTGAATCTGCTCCCATCCCTGACAGACTACTGCTATGATGATGCCTGCTGCCACACAGGCTGCCGTCCATAATTGTTCCAGGCGCTGGCGCTTAACCAGCGACATCGCAGTATCAGTTTCGGGTAAAGCCGGCAATGCCTGCATCACCCTGTCGGAGAATCCGTCATCAGGAATCTCTGACATCTGGCAATCGGCAAAGAACATCTGCAAGAGTTCTTCATCCTGAGGGTTCAACGGTTCCCCTTTCATGCTTTCCAACTTCTTATCATTTATCTTATCGGTCATAACCATTCTGTTTTAAGTAACTTGCAAGTTTCTGTTTTCCTCGAGAGAGATGCGACTTGATGGTGCCTTGCGCCATTCCCGTCACCTCTGCAATCTTATCTATAGAGAGTCCATCCATCAGCTGCAGCGTGATGCATGTTCGTTCATTCTCGCTCAATATCTGCAGGGCATTGAGCAAATCCATCTTCAATCCGCTATTCACGCCCTGCGCATTCTGCCGGGCCACCGCCGGCGTATCAATATCCTGCGTCGCCTTATGACTGCGGTTGTAATCATACCACACGTTATAGGCGATGCGGTAAAGCCAAGTGGAGAACTGCGCCGTACCCTTGAAACTAGACAGATGGGTATAGGCCTTGACAAAGGTATCCTGAGCCAAGTCGTCACTCAGCTGCACATCTCCCAGCGTCTGACGCAGGAAAAACCCACGAATAGGTGATTGATACTTCTTGACCAGCAAGTCGAACGACTTGCGGTCGTGAAGCATC
>ERZ506429.240-NODE-240-length-19252-cov-13.8729_pt1 | contig 19252 bp, 13 predicted proteins | sample MGYA00513664_ERZ506429 | MGnify/ENA metagenome assembly ERZ506429 | reverse complement strand
TGCCGGGTCTGGGCTTTCACCAGACTATACTATACACGCCGAACTGGCGCACAACTTAAGAACCCTTGGGCCGAAGGCCCATCCATCTTAAGAACCTTTTTCCACAACCCTTTTACACAACCCTCGGGACGAAGTCCCGTCAACCCTCGCGCCCGTCAGCTCTTCAGGAACTGTCCGATTTCCTTTACCGGAAGGGTATAGAGGAACCCTTTTCCGATTTCCTTAATCAGGGTGATCTGGATCACATCGCCCTTGATTTTCTTGTCATGCTTTACAGCCTCATAGAGGATATCATAGGGCACCGTGGTGCTGACAGGCAGGGACAGGGACTTCAGCACATACTCCAGCCGCGACGTGGTGCCCCGTTTGGTGAGGCCCTCCAGCTCCGAACGGCGGGTAATGAGGTACATTCCGATGGCTGTGGCCTCGCCGTGGGTGATTTCCGCATCATTATATCGAAGGCACCGTTCGATGGCACCGCCGATGGTGTGGCCGAAATCGAGGATGCGCCGCTCTCCCTTGGAGAAAGGATCGATTTCCACATAATGAGCCTTGATGGCGCAGCAGCGGCGGATGATTTCCGGAAGCACCCGGTAAATATCCATGTCCGACGACACCTGTTCAAAAAGCTCAAACAGCGCCTTGTCTGCCACGCAGCCCAGTTTCACCGCTTCCCCCAGACCGTTGTGGAAATAACGGCGGGGCAGGGTTTTCGCCATGCCCGGGTCAACGAATACCGCCTTGGGCTGGTAGAAAGTGCCCACCACATTCTTCCCTGCCGGGATATCCAGATCCAGGGTTACCTTGCCGCCGATGGAACTGCCGATCTGGGACAGCACGGACGTGGGGAACTGGACATAGGAAATCCCCCGGTGGTAAGTGGCTGCCGTAAAGCCGGTGATATCGCCCACCACTCGCCCGCCCAGGGCGATTAAAGTATCGCTGGAACCCAGGCCGAAATCCACCAGAGCCCCGTACACCCGGCGCACCACCTGCAGGGTCCGGGACTTTTCACTGGAAGGCACTACGATCATCTGGGTGCGGACCCCCGCCTCCTCCAGAGACTTCACGAGACTCATGCCGTAAAGCTTATCAATGCCGTCCTCCGTAATAATGGCCGCCTTCTCCGCGCCCGTCAGATCCCGGATAGCAGGCCCCGCCTTGCGCACCAGCCCTGTATCAATGAGGATGTCGTAAGAATCCTTACCAAGGTTAATATGAATTTTATCCATATCCGAAGCACCTCTTTCAAATACTCTTAACTTACCTATATTATACATCATGGAAGAAAGGAGACGATAGGGGGCGAAAGTTCCACGCTTTCCCGTCGGAACGGGCCGCTTCGCCGATGTTTTTGTTCTGGTCGCCTCTTACATCCCATAAATCCCAAGTGTTATAGTAATAAAAGAAATCGGATAACCGGGAGGCAGAGCATGAAACAGTCAGTGAGCCATTACATGATGCCCTATGACAGGGAAGAAGACATAGAAAAGACCCTGAGGAAACTCCATCTGGATGGCATAGAAAACCTCATATACGGCACGGAGCCTGCACTCCATCCGGCGGACAGGATCACCCTGGGCTGCCATCTGGCCTATTGGCCGGACTGGATGGATTTCTACCTGGGGAAAAAGGATTTCTACGAAAAAGATTTCCCCACGAAGCAGTCCCTGATAGACACCTTCGGCGGCACCACGGTGGAAGCGTGGATAGAGAAAATCCGCAGGAATATCCGCGCAGCCCTGGCGGAAAAACCGGAATACCTGGTATGGCACGTGGCCCACTGCTCCCTGGACGAAATCTGGACCCGCCGCTTCCGCTACAGCAGCCGGGACGTGCTGAAAGCGGCAGCCGAAGTGTATGGCGCTGTGGCGGAAGAAGTGCCGCCGTCGGTGACAGTACTTTTTGAAAACATCTTCTGGCCCGGCCTTTACACCCTGGAGCCGGAAGAAGTGGACTATTTCTTCTCCCTCCTTCCCGGAAAGAACACCGGCATCATGCTGGATACGGGACACCTGATGAATACGAACCCCTGCCTTGCCACAGAAGAAGATGGAGCCCGCTATGTGAAAGGCGTGGTGAACCGCCTGGGCTCCATGAAATCCCTCATCCTGGGCATCCACCTCAGCTGCTCCCTCTCCGGTGCCTATCAGAGAAGCCTCCCCGGCACCATCCCCGCCTCGGTGACACCGGATATCATCAGCCGCCACATTATCTCCATAGACCAGCACCGCCCCTTCACCACCAGCGCCGCCAGGGACATCATGGACTGCGTAGAACCCCGATATGTGACCCACGAACTCTTCGGCAGCGATTTCTCCATACCGGAAGACAAAGTGCGCCTCCAGATGAAAGCGGCCGGCCTGTGGGACAGGTCATGAGAGGAAACCGCATTTCTTTGGACTATATGGACAGAGAGGCGAGGGGAGCCCATCCCCGGCTGCCAGATCCCGCCAGCGCGCAACCATGGAAAGCGGGATGACCGGGTATCGGAATGTCCGCTTCTCTACTCAGCCGGCTGAAAAATATAAGAAATCAATCGAAAAACTTCCTGAAACTTCGGAAAAACAGGGGCCTTTAGGGGCCTTTCTGGGACATCCGAAGATTTCAGGAAGTTTTTGTGCGTTCGGGGGCGTTCTGCACGAAGCAGAGGAAGATGAAATTTGTTTTTTGTTTCTTCCCTTGGGGATACAGCCTGTTTATCCTGCTATGCAGATTAAATTTTTATAAAAATTTAGATTTTTGGGATGGAATGACAAGTGATGTCATGCTGATGAGTATAATAAAAATAGAAGGCGTCATATGTGAATGAATCAAAGACGCAGACTGAGCATACATGATATAATGGTTTTAATGATAAATTGAGTTCATAGAAAATCCTTTTTTATGCATAGAGAAGGGATGATCATAATGATGGCTAGAAAAACAGAAAGAAAACAGAGACGCTTTTTCAGGTTCTGTTATTCATGTCTTTTGAGATATGAAATAACGGGACCTTTTATTGTGGCTCAAATCGGGCAAATAAAAAGAACTCCCGAAGGAGCTCTTTTATCCACACACTGTGGGGTCACCGAAGTGACGATTTGAATAAATTTTTATTTGAACTCGTGTTGTGATCGGATAGTGGTAAGTTATCCTGACATCTACAGGATACTCCATTTCAGGGAGGGTGTCAATGATGAAAGAAATTAAAAATTATTTTATCGGTCTGGATATGGGAACGACATCCGTAGGATGGGCAGCAACGGATGAAAATTATGAAATTATCAAGAAAAATGGTAAGGCTCTTTGGGGCATCCGTCTTTTTGATGAAGCCCAGACGGCGGAGGACCGGAGGATGCATCGAATTGCCCGCAGGAGAATCGAACGAAGATCCCGGCGTATCGATCTGCTTCAGGAGTTATTTGCCCAGGAAATCTGCAAAAAGGATCCCGGCTTTTATGAACGACTGAATCAAAGCGGGCTGCATGAGGAAGACAAAAAAGTGCACCAGCCAAACAGCCTTTTTAATGATGTGGATTTTAACGACAAAGCCTATCATAAAAAATATCCTACCATTTACCATCTTCGCCATGCCCTGATGACGGAAAATCATCCTTTTGATGTGCGGCTGGTTTATCTGGCTATCCATCATATCTTAAAACATCGCGGACATTTTTTATTTGAAAATTTCCAGGTGGATGAAAATGGCGTGTCCGGGTTTGAGGAAAGTTTTGCAGCCTTTGGCAATGCATTAGAACATATCAAAGGAGAATCCCTTGATATGGGCAAAGAGGAAGAAATGAAAGCTCTTTGCAAAGATAAAAAACTGGGGGTAAAACATAAGGCATTAGCACTGGCACAGTGCCTGGGCAGAAGTAAAGATAATGATTTTAAAGACATGATGAGTCTGGCAGCCGGTGGACAAGCTACCCTGAGTAAAATATTTAAGGATGAAGGACTGAAAGATTTTAGTAAGAACAAGGTAAGTTTTTCCGACAGCCAGTTTGAAAATGATAAACCGGAAATCATAGCAAAGCTGGGAGATCGCTATGATTTGATTGCCGCCCTGCATGATCTCTATAATTGGTCTTTTTTGGCTGAACTCATGAGGGGTCATAAGTATATTTCAGAAGCTAAAATTGCAATTTATGATAAGCATAAAGAAGACCTTGCATTATTAAAAAAAGTACTCAAACAGGACCGCAGTGCTTACAATCGAATGTTTAAAGAACCAAAAGATGAAGAACCGAAAGGTAAAAAAACGAAAGAAAAAACTACAAATTATAGTGATTATGTAAAAGCCTGCAAAACAAATGGCAAAAAATTACCATTTCCGTATAAAAAATTCAACCATGAAGAATTTATAAAAACAGTGAAATCCTGCTTGAAGAATATACCTGACAGCCCGGATAAAAAGAATATCGAAAATAAATTAGAAGAGGGAACCTTTTTGCCTAAAGCAGTTTCCGTAGAAAATGGGGCTATCCCCTACCAGCTGCATCTGCAGGAATTAAAAATCATTCTCTCCAAAGCGGAAGCCTATCTGCCCTTTCTAAAAGTAAGAGATCAATACGGTACCGTGTCCGACAAAATTATCAGCCTCTTTACCTTCCGCATTCCTTACTATGTAGGGCCAATCAATGAACATGCAGGCAGCTGCTGGGTGGTAAAAAAAGACAAGCATGGGAAAGTGTACCCCTGGAACTTTACTGAAAAAATAGATATTGAAAAATCGGCAGAAGGTTTTATCCGTAATCTGACCAATAAATGTACTTATCTCATTGGTGAAGATGTGCTGCCGAAAAATTCCCTGCTCTATTCTGAATTCACAGTTCTGAATGAGCTGAACAATGTAAGAATCGGGGAAACCATGCAGAAACTGCCGCTCAGTCTGAAAGAGAAGGTGATGGACCATCTTTTCAGCTGCTATAAGCATGTGAGCAGGACAAAATTTATCAAATACCTGGTATCAGAAGGCATAGATAAAAAAGAAGCAGAATCCATCTCCGGACTGGATGGAGATTTCAAGAACAGCCTGTCTTCCCTGATTGACATGAAACATATCCTGGGAAATGATTTTAGCCGTGAAGACGCAGAAAAGATAATTAAAGACATCACCATTTTCGGCGGGGATAAGAAAATGCTGAAAAACCGTCTCCAACGTGAATTTTCCTATCTGACCCCCGAACAGCTGACATCCCTTACCCAGCTTTCCTATGACGGATGGGGAAGACTGTCCAAGGAATTTTTGGTCAATCTCCTTCCGGCGGAAGGAAACAGCTGCGAAGTTCTCGTAGATCATACCTCAGGAGAAGTACTGAATATCATTTCAGCCATGAGACAGACCTCCTATAATCTTATGGAACTTTTAGGCAGCCGTTTTGGCTACGGACAGGCCATTGAAGAAAGAAACAGGAAAGAAGAAGGACAGGGCAGGATTACCTATAAGGATGTAGAAGATCTCTATATTTCGCCGGCCGTCAGGAGACCGCTCTGGCAGGCACTGAAAATTGTGCGGGAAATCGTGAAAATTACGGGGAAGGAACCTTCAAAAATCTTTATCGAAATGGCTCGGGAAAATGGAGAGAAAGGCAAAAGAACGATTTCCAGAAAAGCCAGGCTCCAGGCACTTTATAAAAAATGCAAAGATGATACCAGAGACTGGACCAAAGAACTGAAAGGAAAACCAGAAGAAGATTTCCGGAGCGATAGACTCTACCTTTACTATACCCAGATGGGCCGCTCCATGTATACAGGAAAGCCCATCGATATTAACCGGCTCTTTGACCGCAACGTATATGATATCGACCATATCTATCCCCAGTCCCTTACCGGTGATGACAGCCTGGACAACCGGGTGCTGGTAGAAAAGACGGTAAATGCCAAAAAAGGAGATACCTATCCCCTGAGCAGCGCCCTGGACGGCTGCTATATCAGCGGACAGCAGATTCGCATTCAGGATATCCAAAAAGAAATGAGACCTTTCTGGCATATGCTCCTTGAAAAAGAATTGATTTCCAAAGAAAAATACAATCGCCTCACTAGAACGATACCACTTTCCGATGCAGAAAAGGCAGCCTTCATCGGCCGCCAGCTGGTGGAAACCAGACAGAGCACGAAAGCCTGTGCAGAGCTTTTGAGCAAAGCCTATCCACAGACACGGATCGTTTACACCAAAGCTGGCAACGCATCCCGCTTCCGCCAATATGGAGGCTTCATCAAGGTACGTGATATGAACGACTACCACCACGCCAAGGATGCATACCTGAATATTGTGGTAGGGAATGTCTTCAGCACTCGCTTTACCGCTAATCCCCTTAACTTTCTGAAAGGAAATCATCAGGCATACAGTCTGAATACAGAAGCCCTGTATGGACACAAAGTCAGCCGCAATGGTGTGGATGCCTGGATCCCTGCTGAAAAAGACGAAAAAGGCCAGGTGATGGCTGGTCATGAAGGTACCATGGGAACCGTGCGAAAATGGATGAGAAAAAATAATATCCTTTTTACAAGAATGCCCTATGAAGGCAAAGGCGGACTTTTCGACCAGAACATCATGAAAAAAGAAAAAGGACAGGTGCCCGTTAAAGGAGATTCTCCGATATCGAATATAAAAAAGTATGGTGGGTATAACAAAGCGAAAGTAGCCTATTTTGTGTTAACTCAGTCAAAATTAAATAAAAAAACAGTGTATACCCTGGAAGCGATTCCATTAATTTTGAAAAACAGTATCCAAAGTAATAAAGATAAGGAAACTTATATACAGAAACAGTGGAGAAAAAATGGTAAAAAGATGGAGCATCCAATAGTCTGCCTTGGACATATCCCTGTGCAGTCCCTTCTTGAAATTAATGGGTTTAAAGTGCATCTTTCTGGGAAAAACGGTAAGGACATTTTATTAAGAAATGCAGAACAGCTTTGCATTAATGAGGCTGACACTGCTGTATTGAAGAAGATTCTCAAGTTTAATCAAAGAGCAGCCATGTCTAAAAAGGGGGAGGAGATTTTCATTAATTCCTTTGATAACATACAGGAAGAAGACTTAAATCGGTTATATCATGTATTTGAGGATAAACTGACAAACCAGATTTATAAAGTCAAACTGGGGAAACAGGCAGCTGTACTGAAGAAGGGAGAAGAGACCTTCAATCGCTTATCGCCAGAGCAAAAATGCAAACTTATTGGAGAAATTCTCCATTTATGTCAGTGCAAAGCCACACATGCTGATTTACGTTTGATTGGCGGAGCTAAAAAAGCGGGTATCTTAACCATGGGCACACAGATTTATCCCAAAGACCACGTGTATCTGATAGAGCAGTCTGTCACCGGATTCTTTGAAAAACGCATCTTATTGGCGCCCTTTGGTGAAAAATGAGCTGGCGCACGGTGGTTCTTACCAATCGGGCCAAGGTGGAATACAGCATGGGGTACATGGTGATTCGTGAAAAAGAGGTGCACCGCGTTTTTATGGATGAAATCGGTACCATCCTTGTTGCCACCCCGGCAGCCGCCTTTACGGGCGTATGGGTGAGCGAATGCTTGAAACGGAAAATCAAGATTATCTTTTGCGATGAAAAGAGAAATCCCGCAGGAGAAGTACTGCCCTATTGCGGCAGCTATGACTCCAGCCGCCATATTCGCACTCAAATCCGGTGGGATCTGGAAAAGAAGGCACAGGTCTGGAAAGCCATTATCAGGGAGAAAATCAAAAACCAGGCCCGGGTACTGATGGCATATGGCCACCATAAGGAAGCTGCCATGCTGAAGGCCTATGAAGAACGTGTAGAAGAAGGAGACAGCACCAATAGAGAAGGCCATGCGGCCAAGGTGTACTTCAATGCCCTCTGGGGCAGGGAATTTTCCCGCCGCGAGCCTTCCGTGGTGAACGGTGCGCTTAACTATGGATATGCCATCATCCTTTCTGCCTGCAACAGGGAAGCGGCAGCATCCGGGTATATGACCCAGCTGGGGCTGTTTCATGATAATATATTCAACCCCTTCAATCTGGGAAGCGATTTAATGGAGCCCTTCCGGCCCCTGGTAGACAGGGAAGTGTTATCTATGACATTGGAGAATCAGCTCACGGCAGACAATAAAAAGGATCTGATCAATATATTGAATCAAAAGGTCATCATACAGGACCGGCTCACCACCGTCACACAGGCCATCGGTATCTACAGCCGCAGTGTATTCCGGGCTATGGAAGAAAAAGGTCCGGACACCATTGCCTTTTATCGACTGCCTGATGAAGGGTAGATTCATGAGAGTCATGGTGCTGTTTGACCTGCCTGTGGAAACAGCAGAAGAAAGACGGGCCTACACGGGTTTCAGAAAACAGCTGATTCGTAAAGGCTTCGTGATGATGCAGGAATCAGTATATACCAAAATCGTGCAGAACCCTCCGGCGGCCAGAGCAGTGATTTCCTATATCCGCTCTGTCAGCCCGAAGGAGGGGCTGATACAGGTGCTGGTGATTACAGAAAAACAATATGCCGGCATGGAGCTCATTATAGGGCATGTGCAGAAAGAAATTATTGATACCAATGAAAAGCTGGTGATTTCTATGAAACTGGTACATCAGGACTGGGAAAAGGCTGTGATTCTGAATGATGAAAAGGTGCCGCTCATTTCCATCGAAAACCCGCAGTGTTTGTATCATACGCTGAAGGAACTGGAAGAAGAAAGCCGGACAGGCATTGGGAATTTCGTGCTCAGCGAAGACAGTCAGATTCTGGATATGAAAAAGCGGTTTCTTTTTGTGGCCAGCCCCTGGGATATGGATCTGAATGACCGCAAGCTGACCACAAAACTTCTCTTGCAGCTTACCGGAGAGGCACAGAATGAAATATATGAACGGAAATCGGAAGAACTATGCAGTGCGATCCAAAACTGGCTGGAAGAACTGACCATGGACATGCCCCTGCCCGTGACTTATGATCTGGATGTGGATCTGGAAGCTCTCTTGAAGGCTTTCCACGTCCACCTGGAAGAGCAGGGGGAAAGTTTGGCAGAGAAAATGCTTATCTTCATGAAGTCCTGGGACATTCTCTGCGGAGAAACGGCCTTCGCCTTTTATGGGTTTCGTAATCTCATGGCTCCGGAGGAAAGACCGCTGTTCTATGAAAACGCCAAAGAAGAAAATTTCAACTTTGTTCTCATAGAAGGGCCCTGCCATGATACAATAGAAGCGGAGGACCTCTTCATTATTGACAAAGATTTATGCCAGATTTTTGAATAATGATACACTGTCAGGAACTGCGCCGCCTGGTGTAAGCGGATACACTTGCAGAGAACCGCTGCATGAAAATGCAATTTGAGGTTTGAGAGTGTTGTGATTCTTGATAGTGGTAAAACTTCGTCGATGTCGGATTCATAGCCCTTGACGTTTGAGAGTGTTGTGATTCTTGATAGTGGTAAAACGCTAAAGTCAATATCCGCATGGGTGAAGATGTTTGAGAGTGTTGTGATTCTTGATAGTGGTAAAACATTTTTTGCGACGCGAAGATTGATAGCATCGTTTGAGAGTGTTGTGATTCTTGATAGTGGTAAAACCTCCGTGAAAAAGACATCTACGACTTCAACGTTTGAGAGTGTTGTGATTCTTGATAGTGGTAAAACACAAAAGTGCTTGACGTAGTGAAGAAGATAGTTTGAGAGTGTTGTGATTCTTGATAGTGGTAAAACCTTTCTGTCTGGTCCCGGATTTTCCGCTTAGTTTGAGAGCGTTGTGATTCTTGATAGTGGTAAAACGTCCATCCCTTCTTCGTTGTACTGCTGTGTGTTTGAGAGTGTTGTGATTCTTGATAGGTTTTCAAAAAGGGGGCAGAACCTTTGGCGGCTTCTGCCTCCTTTTTTCTGCATCCCCAGGGAAGCGTGGATTGAAATTATAAGACCTCTCAATGGTTTGTCAAACAGCTAGAAGCAGGAAGACTTGAATATATAAGTAGAAAAAAGGCTACCGATTGGATTTCTTCAGAGAAGCCCGAGTGGCCCATACCCAAAGAAAAAATCAATAGCCTTTTTTCTGGCTCTAATCTAACAAATGAAACTGACCTTGTCAAGCTGAAAAATCAGTACCCGACTTTCTATCAAATGGCCGTCGAACGGGCAAATACTGCCATGATAAGCCGGTTGCAGAAGGCTGAATCTATGGAAAGGGAAGCAGCTTCCTCTAAAGAAATTTGGAAAGAAACCGGATGGAAGACGCTATGAAGCAGGACGACTACGCCGGTCGCTTCCCTCGCGGGAAGCGAGAGGCAGAATCTTTGGCGGCTTCTGCCTCCTTTCTTCTGCATCCCAAGGGCCCATTGCCTCTTGACAAAAGGGGCTTTGTGAGCCTATACTAAGCTAACTTCTAACGAAAGGAGAGGGAATGATGAGACTGGCTTCCATGAACGCAGGAATGGCATATGATGTCTTTGGCTGGAGCTATTATTATGGCTTCGGTTACTTTTGCTGCGCCCGTGATGAGTCCCGTTCCCTTTCCAGATAAGATATTTCCAGAATGAAAGGACAGACTCATCAGAGCCTGTCCTTTTCTTTTACGAAGGATAGAAGGATAGGAGTTAGAAGAGAGGGGACATGGGTCCCGGAGAATTGAAGGTGCCTTGGAGAAGGCAGAGGAGGAACATCATGATTATTGTAATGAAACAGAACGCACCGCTTACAGTGATTGAGCAGCTGGAACAGGAAATGAGGGACCGGGGTTTCCAGGTGGACCGCAGTAAGGGTTCCAGCAAGGTGGTGCTGGGGCTGGTGGGGGATACGTCTGCCCTGGATGAAAGGGATTTCCTCAGCAATCCCTGGGTGGATAAGGTGATGCGAGTGCAGGAGCCTTACAAACGGGCCAGTCGGGCTTTCCATCCGGCCGATACGGTGGTGGATGTGAAGGGCATCAAAATCGGCGGGAAGAAGCTGGTGGTCATGGCCGGTCCCTGCTCTATTGAAACGCCTGAGCAGATCGGCGGCATTGCGAAAGCGGTGAAGGCGTCGGGGGCAGCTATCCTTCGCGGCGGCGCTTTCAAGCCAAGGACTTCGCCTTACTCTTTCCAGGGATTGGGGGAGAAGGGCCTGGATCTTCTCATTTCCGCTGCCCATAAGGAAAATATGCCGGTGGTGACGGAGCTGATGAGCGCTGATAAAATCGGTATGTTCCTGGAAAAGGGCGTGGATATCATCCAGATCGGCGCCAGAAATATGCAGAATTTTGACCTTTTGAAGGCGGTGGGCCGTCTGAATGTGCCGGTGCTTCTGAAGCGGGGCATGTCCGCCACCATTGAGGAATGGCTCATGAGTGCGGAATACATTATGTCTGAAGGAAATCACAATGTGATTCTCTGCGAACGGGGCATCCGCACCTTTGAGAAAGCCACCAGAAATACGCTGGATCTGTCGGCGGTGGAAGTGGTAAAGGAAAGAAGCCACCTGCCCATTATCGTAGATCCCAGCCACGCTACGGGCCATCGGGAGATGGTACCGGCCATGGCCATGGCGGCCATTGCTGCCGGGGCTGATGGGATTATGTGTGAAGTTCATAATGATCCGGAACATGCATGGTGCGATGGAGCGGAATCCATTACGCCAGAGACTTTTGATGACCTCATGGGACGGCTGAAACAGCTGGCTCCTATTGTGGGAAGGGAATTGTAATCAGAAGCCCTGCATGTTCTTTCGGAGTGGAGAAAAAGGCAGGGCTCATAGGGGCTCTGCCTTTTGCGGTATTTGGGGGCGATTGTGGCATTGGCGGTGCTTTCCAGTATTCCCGAAGGTTGACGCGCCCTATGGACAAGCCCCTTTGGGGCTTGAGGGTTGACGGCCCGCTGGGCCGAAGGTTCTTAAGGGGCTTAAGTTTGACGCGCCTTTGGCGCGAGGGTTGTTGTAGGGCGCCTCTAAATTATAGAAGGCGCCAGTTTGTATAAAACCATACAACCGCCCTGCGGGCGAGGAAATGCAATCCCCCTTTGGTGGCTGGCGCCACCACCTTGCCCGGTGGGAAGCATGTCATATGATATAGAAAACTAATTCCGTAACGCTGACTTTATAAGCATTGCCCCCTAAAGGGGAAACGACTCACTACATTTTGCGCGTCGCTAGCGCTCCTTCATCCACTGCTGTCACTGACTCACTGGATTTTCAGGTCGCTGATGCTCCCTTACAAATCCAGTTCGCATAGTGCAAAATGTGTTCGCTGTGCACCGAAGGGCAATCCGCAACCCTCGGGGCCAAAGGCCCCGTCAAACTTACGAACCCTCCGGCCAAGGGCCGGTCAATCCTAAGAACCTTCCCCCCTGAACCTTCAGAAACCCGGGCTGTGAGGCCCTGATATAAAACATATAAAGGAAACCATTATGAACAGTGACTTTAGAAAGATTCCCATTGCCGTCATCGGCCTGGGCCTCATGGGAGGCTCCTTTGCCAGAAGGCTGAAAGAGCTGGGCCATCCGGTGATTGGCCTGAACCGCACGAAGAAGGTGGCGGAAGAGGCGCTGGCCATGGGAATCGTTGATTCCATTGATCCGAAGGATTTGAAGAAGGCAGAAATCGTCATCTTCTGTACGCCGGAGAGGGGGACTCTTTCTTTTATCAAAGAGCATTTGTCCCTTCTTCATGAAAAGGCGGTGCTCACGGATATTGCGGGCGTGAAGAACGGCTTTGCCCAGGAGGTGGCCGCCCTTCTGCCGGAGGGCATGGATTTCGTTTCCGGCCATCCCATGTGCGGGAAGGAAGGGGCCGGGCTGGCCCAGTCGGACGGCGCCATCTTTGACGGTGCCAATTATGTGCTCATTCCGGAGCCCTGGAACAGGAAGGAGCATCTGGAGCTGGTGAAGGACATGGCCAGGGAGCTGGGCTGCGCCCATGTGCCGGTGGTGACGGCAGAGGACCATGACCGGGCCATTGCCTACACCAGCGACCTCACCCATGTGGTGGCCACGGCGCTCATGAACAGCAGCTCCTATTCAGAGAAAACGAAGTATTTCATCGGCGGCTCCTTTCGGGATGAGACCAGGGTGGCCGATATTAATGGAAAGCTGTGGACCTCCCTTTTCCTTTCCAACAAAGATAAGCTGCTGGAGGAAATCGACCGGTTCAGCGCTTCCCTCCAGACGCTGAGGGAGGCCATTGCAGCGGAGAATGAAGAGGAAATTACCGCCTTTCTGGAAGAGGCGGGCAGAAGAAGAAGGGAAATGATGCATCGTGGCAACAGTTAAAGTAAATTTAGGAAAAGATTCCTATGAAATTGAAATCGAGCGCGGCCTTCTGGACAGGGTGGGCGAAAAAATCCGATCCCTCACGAAGGCGGAGAAAATCGCCGTCATTACCGATGACCATGTGGAGCCTCTCTATGGGGAACGGATCCGGAAGGTGCTGACCGAGGCGGGCTTCGACGTGCGGGTCATCGCCATTCCTGCCGGCGAGGCCAGCAAGAACATGAAGGTCCTTTCTGATGTGTACGACGCGCTGTCGGAGTTCAATATGTCCCGCAGTGATGCGCTGGTCACCCTGTCCGGCGGCGTGCCGGGGGACCTGGGCGGCTTTGCGGCAGCCACCTACATGCGGGGCATTCCTTTCTTCCAGATCCCTACTACCATCCTGGCCCAGATCGACAGCTCCGTAGGCGGCAAGGTGGCTGTGGACCTGCCCAGCGGGAAGAACCTGGCCGGCGCTTTCTACCAGCCGAAGGGCGTTTTCATTGATCCGGACCTTCTGAAGACCCTGCCCACCCGCTACGTGCACGATGGTCTGGCGGAAGCGGTGAAGTACGGATGCATCGGGGACCGGGAACTTTTTGAAATCTTTGAATCCCTGGAAACGGAAGAGGATCTGGAAAAGCATATAGAGGAAATCATTCTCCACAGCGTGCTGCAGAAAACGAGGGTGGTGGAAGAAGATGAATTTGACACCGGCAAAAGGCAGGTCCTCAATTTCGGCCACACCATCGGCCACGCCGTGGAACGGTATTTCCACTATTCCACCTTCACCCACGGCGAAGGGGTAGCCATTGGCATGAGCCTTTTGACGGAACAGACGGAAAAGATGGGCCTTACGGAAAAAGGCACCGCCAGCCGTCTCATCCGGGTGCTTCATAAGCTGTCCCTGCCCACATCCATCGGCGTGCCGGCAGAGGATCTCATTCCCCAGATTATGCATGACAAGAAGAGAAGGGGAAAGAAAATCACCCTGGTGGTGCTGAAGAAAATCGGGGAAGCCGAGCTTCTCACCATTTCCACCGATGAACTGTCCCGGTATATTGTGACAGAGTAAGGAGGTTTCCATGAACATCACCATCCGCCCTGCGCCCCTTGCCGGTACCTTACGGGTGCCTTCCTCCAAAAGCATGACCCATCGGGAAATCATTGCCGACGCCCTGGCTAAGGGGGAGACGGAGGTCACCGGCGTGACCTGGTCCGAAGATATCGAAGCTACGGTGCGCATCCTTTCCCTCTTTGGCGCAGCCATTGAGAAAAAGGAGGGAAAGGAAGGCATAACCCTTTCCATTCGGGGAGGGCTTGCGAAGCAGGAAGGCCTACTTCATGCCGATGCCGGCGAATCGGGCTCCACCCTCCGCTTCCTCATTCCCCTGGGTCTTTCCTCGGGAAATCATGTGGTGTACACCGGCCGCGGACGGCTGTCGGAGCGGCCCCTGACGCCCTACTATGATATGTTTGACAGGAAACAGATTTCCTACCATACCGAAGGCGGCCTTCCTCTGGAAGTGCAGGGCACCCTTCCGGGCGGCGCCTATGAGCTCCCCGGAAATGTGAGCTCTCAGTTCTTTACAGGCCTTCTCTTCGCCCTGCCTCTGGCAGATGAAGACTCCACCCTTCGAAGCACCACGCCTCTGGAGTCCAAAAGCTACGTGGATATGACCCTGGACACCCTTTCTCGCCACGGCATCACCATCCGTGAAAAAGAAGAGAGCCTGTATGAAATCCCGGGACGGCAGCACTATAAAACCGGCACCTTCGCTGTAGAAGGTGACTACTCCCAGGCCGCATTCTGGCTCACCGCCGCCCTTTCCGGCGGCACCATAGCCCTTACCGGCCTGTCGGACACCTCCCTTCAGGGAGACCGGGCCATTGTCACCCTTCTGAAAGATATGGGCGGTCATATAGAAAAGAAGGAAGGCCGCCTTCTGGCAGAAAAAAGCAGCCTCCACGGCATCACCATGGACGCGGAAAATGTGCCCGACCTGGTCCCCGCCTTCGCCGCCCTGGCCGCTGTGAGCGAAGGAGTGACAGAAATCATCCATGCCGGCAGGGTGAGGCTCAAGGAATGCGACCGCCTCCATGCCATGGCGGTGGAACTCACCAAACTGGGGGCAGAGGTGGAAGAAAAGCCGGAAGGCCTGGTGATCCGGGGAAAACCCGTCCTTTCCGGCGGCACCGTATCCTCCTGGAACGATCACCGCATAGCCATGGCCCTGGCATCCATTACCCCGAAACTGACGGGCCCCCTCACCATAGAAGGCGCAGAAAGCGTAAAGAAATCCTATCCCCGCTTCTGGGAAGACTTCCGGAAAGTGGGAGGGAAGATAGTAGAGGCATAGCGGCGCTTGCCGGTATTCCCAGACGCAAGGGGAAGGGTTCTTAAGATTGACGGGGCTTTCGCCCCGAAGGTTCTTAGGGGTGACACAGCCTGCGGCTGTGAGGGTTGCGGTGGGCGCCTGTCGGCGCCAGTATAAATGCCGCCTTCGGCGGCAAAACGCCGAGATACATATCTTGATGATGAATCCAAAAGCATCAAGCCGGAATCAGCCAGAAGCTGGAAGCTGATAGCTTTCGCCTCTACGCCCAGCGGGCCCTTCCCGCCGATGGGTATTTACCACCGATTGTCTCAAATATGCCGTGTACCGAGATTCTTCGCTTCGCTCAGAATGACTGTGAGGGCGGGAAGGCAAGCACGTAACGCTGACTTCTTATGGACAAGCCCCTGTGAGGCGTGAGGGTTCAGGCGCCTTTCGGCGCGGTCGGGATCGGGACCTGGGCGGTGCTTTCCAGTATTCCCGAAGGGGCCTGCGCCTGCGGCGCAGAGGGGCGTATGGCATCCATCGGGCCTCCAGCCCTTGGTGCCAAGGGTTGTGTAGAAAGGTTGCACCCCACAGGGGAAACGACTCACTATGATTTGTGCGTCGCTGGCGCTCCTGCAAATCATGTTCGCTGTGCATCGCTTCGCTCAGGGGGCCGCCGATTGGCGGTCAGGAAAACGATAGAGTATCAAATCGGTGCTTTACCTCGTACACCCTTTCCCGCTGCGCGGGAATTCCCCTCAAGGGGAAACGAGAAGTATGGAGAGGAAAAACAGAGAGTCATATATTTCATGTACCATTCCGCAGTTTCCCCCTTTGGTGGTGAACGCAGTGAACCAATCACCAGCATGCGTATCATGCCATATGACCCGTAAAGCCAATCCCGTAACGTTCTTGCGTCCCCTTTAGGGCAAGAGGGCCACGAAGTGGCGAAGGGATGTACGAGGGTAAGAATGATTATGATATTCGATGTGGACGTGACCGCCGAAAGGCGGCATTATAATACTCATCGCCCTGCGGGCGATACCACAACCCTCGGCCCGAAGGGCCGTCAAACTTACGAACCCTCCGGCCCATAGGGCCGGTCAATCCTGAGAACCTTCCCCCTATGAACCCTTATTCCTGCCCTCTGAACCCGGGCCTCGGAGCGGCCCATACAGCCGCGCCCCTCTTTTAATTACAGGAGACAACCATGAGCAATACATTTGGAGAAACATTGAAAGTCACCATTTTTGGCGAATCCCATGGCACCGCCATCGGCGCTGTCATCGATGGGCTTCCACCGGGGATTTCCATTGACTGGGATAAGGTCCGCCGGGAAATGGCCCGCCGGGCGCCGGGGAGTTCGAATCTGGCCACGCCGCGGAAGGAGAAGGACAGTTTTGAAATCCTTTCGGGCTATTTCAATGACCACACCACCGGCACGCCGCTTTCCATGGAAATCAGGAATGGCAATCAGCATTCCAAAGATTATGATATTTTAAAGGACCACATGCGTCCGGGGCATGCGGACTATACGGGATACGTCAAATACGGCGGTTTCAATGACTACCGCGGCGGCGGCCATTTTTCCGGCCGCATTACGGCGCCTCTCACCTTTGCCGGCGCCCTGGCCCGGCAGGTGCTGGAGAAGGAGGGCATTTTCATCGGCGCCCATGCCCTTGCGATTCACGGCATCCAAGACCGGCCCTTCCATCCTCTGGGGGAGGAAAAGGTTCTTTTTGAAAGGCTGGATGCCATGAAACTGCCGGTGATAGATGAAAAGGCAGGAAAGGCTATGGAAGAGGCCATTCTTTCAGCGCAGAAGGAGGGGGATTCCGTAGGCGGCGTGGTGGAATGCATGGCCTGCGGCCTTCCGGTGGGACTGGGGGATCCCTTCTTTGATTCCCTGGAAAGTGAAATGGCTCATATGATGTTTTCCGTGCCGGCGGTGAAGGCTATTTCCTTCGGCGAAGGTTTCGGCTTTGCGTCCCTCTATGGATCAGAAGCCAATGACAGCCTTCATTATGAAGGGGGAACACCGAAAGCCCTGACCAATCATAATGGCGGGGTGCTGGGCGGTATTTCCAGCGGCAGTCCCCTTCTCTTTACACTGGCAGTGAAACCCACCGCCTCCATCGGGAAGAGGCAGCGCACCATCGATATTTCAAAAAAGGAAGATACAGACCTTTCCATCGGCGGACGCCACGACCCCTGCATCATTCCCCGGGCCATTCCGGTGATTGAAAATGCGGCGGCCCTGGTGATTCTGGATCTTCTTTTGACGGACAGGAGGAATTCCCATGTCGGATAAAGTACTTCGTGTAGGCTGCTACGGCGCCAAGGGTTCCTATACCTATGAGGCCATGGAGCAGCAGTTTGGAAATAGAAAAAGAGAGGAATCCTACTTCCCTCTCTTTGAAGATGTGGTGAAGGCGGTGCAGGAAGGGGATATCGACTACGGCGTGGTGCCCATCGAAAACTCCTCCACCGGCGGGATCACCGAGGTATACGACCTGATTCAGCGCTACGGCTGTGCCGTGGTGGGAGAGCAGATCGTGAAAATCGAGCACAACCTGCTGGGCCTGCCAGGGGCGAAGCTGGAAGACATCGACACCGTCTTCTCCCATCCCCAGGGCTTTGCCCAGTGCCGTCCCTTTTTCAACAAGCACAGGGACTGGACCTTGAAACCCTATTTCTCCACCTCCCGCAGTGCTGAAAAGGTGGCCCAGGACGGAAAGAAAAACCAGGCCGCCGTGGCCAGCCGCACCGCCGCCCGGCTCTACGGTCTGTCGGTGCTGGCGGAAAATATTTTCTTCAACTCCAGCAACTATACCCGCTTCTTCATCATCGGGCCGAAAATGGAAATCAAGCCAAACGCTGATAAAATCACCCTGGTCATTTCCGTGCGCCACGAACCGGGGGCCCTCTACCATGTACTGGGCTACTTCTTCTACGGCGGCATGAACATGACCCATCTGGAATCCCGCCCCATGGAAGGAAGACCCTTCGAATACTTCTTCCACATCGACGTCATGGGCAAACTGGAGGACCCCTCCAATGCCCAGACCCTTCGGGGATTAAAGTCCATGTGCACCTATTTTAAAATTCTGGGGAATTACCCGTCCTGTAAGGCGTAAGGGACAAGCCCCTATGGGGCTTGAGGGTTGACGGCCCGCTGGGCCGAAGGTTCTTAAGGGGCTTAAGTTTGACGCGCCTTTGGCGCGAGGGTTGTTGTAGGGCGCCTCTAAATTATAGAAGGCGCCCTCTTATGAAAAAACCTTTACAACCGCACTTATTAAAACGAGTGCCACCTGCTTGCAAGGGGGAGAGGACCATGAAGTGGCGAGGGAGGCCGCCGATTGGCGGTCAGGATAGCGATAGAGTATCACATCGTTGCTTTGCCCCGTACACCCTTTTGCCACTACGTGGCATTTCCCCTCAAGGGGAAACAAGAAATTTGAGGAGAAAAACAGAGAGTCATATACTTCATGTACCACTCCGGCATTCCCCCTTTGGTGGCTGGCGCCACCACCTTGCCCCCTCTATGAGGGGGCACTATAAAGCTCCGTTATGCTGTGAGCTGCTTATGAAAGGACTGCTTTTCAGGGCTTTATTGTCCCACCGCTCAGCGGGGGGGGAAGGTGGTGCCGTAAGGCACCAAAGGGGGGAAAAGCCACCGGAGGTGGCTGATTACCGTAGTGATTATCATGACGTATGATACAGAAAGGTAAATCCGTAACGCTGACTTTATAAGCATTGCCC
>ERZ506429.213-NODE-213-length-20637-cov-28.0565_pt1 | contig 20637 bp, 19 predicted proteins | sample MGYA00513664_ERZ506429 | MGnify/ENA metagenome assembly ERZ506429 | reverse complement strand
ACTTCGGATACTTACGAGCGTGCGGTGGAGGGTTATCTGCCTACTGCCGATGTGGCTTTCCTGGATGAAATCTGGAAGGCGGGTCCTGCTATCCAGAACACGCTCCTTACGGTGATTAACGAGAAAATCTTCAGAAACGGCAATCGGGAAATGCATCTTCCTCTGAAACTTCTCGTGGCTGCAAGCAATGAGTTGCCGGCTAAGGGAGAGGGACTGGAGGCGCTCTGGGACCGATTCGTCATCAGAATAGAGAGTAGACCGATAAAACTGGAGAAGAATTTCCGGGCGATGCTCTTGGAAGTGAAGAGTGAAGAACAAAGAGCTTCTGAAGTGAAGAGTGAAGAACGAGGAGTGAAAAAACAAAGTTCGGCGGCCGAAGGAAAAGCGAATTCAAATGCTATTACTGCTGAGGAGTATGCAGAATGGACGGAGCGTATCGATAAGATTGGCGTGAAAATCGAGGTGCTCGATGCGATTTCCGCCATCCGTAAATCTCTGAGAGCCGTGAATGTGGATGAGGCTGCCGAGCGCAGAAACATCTATGTGAGTGACCGAAGATGGAAGAATATCGTCCGCCTGCTTCGCACTTCTGCCTTTATGCAGGATAGGGAAGAGGTGGATATCTGCGATTTGCTTCCTATCTACCATTGTCTGTGGCAGGAGCCGGAAGAGCGGGATGCTATCCGAAACATCGTGATCCGTGCCCTCTTTTCTCCTTTTGCAGACAAACTCGTGGAGATGAAGAATGCGCTTGCTGAGGACATCAAATATCATCGTGTCCGCAGAAATCCGGAGGATGGCAGGGATTACGAGGGGGAGATAGAAACTCTTTCGGATGGCTTGAGCTCGTTGGAAAAGCAGTTGGGCGAGAATCTCTTCGCATCTGCTGATGATAAGGCGGAAATATCGGCTTATCTCCGTGATTTCTATAAGGAGTTGGCATTTACCCGTCAGGATACGATGAAACTCTATGAGGTTTAATCGCCTCCTATTACATTATTATATATAGAAGAATCAAAACATGATGAATGAACAGAAAATATTGACTCCAGAGTTGGAGGCGCGTGTTCACCAGGCTGTGGATAACTTTATGCAGGGCTATGGCTGCTGCCAGTCGGTGGTGGCTGCCTTTGCCGATTTATATGGTCTTGATGATGAGATGGCGAAGCGCATTGGTGCCGGCTTCGGTGGTGGAGTAGGCAGAATGAGAATGATGTGCGGTGCCGTTTCGGGCATCGTGGTGCTCGTTGGCTTGGATTGCGGACAGACCGAGGGGGATGACCGCGAGGGCAAGTCGGCCTGCTATAAGGTGGTGCAGGATTTGCTCGCCAAATCGAAGGAGCAGAACGGCAGTATCATCTGTGCCGAGATTCTGGGCTTGAAGGGCCATGAGAAGGCGCAGTCCAGCTATGTGGCTTCAGCAAGAACGGCAGAATATTACAAGACCCGTCCTTGTGCTGCCAAAGTGGAGAGCGCTGCAAGAATTTTCGCAGAATATCTGATGGAGAAAAAATAAGGATTTACTCCTATGAAATACCAGAATAACAAGGACTTGGCGGAGGCGCAGTATTATCTGAAAATGCTGGATGACTTCTGCAAGTCGGGGCAGGTGAAGATACCTGATCCGACAGATACCGCCATGCCTTGGAATTTGAAGGAAGACCCGCTGAAGGATTATCTCATTCATCTCTTTACCCTGAAAATAACCATAGCAGAAACTGGCGAGGAAGTGCAGAAATTCGTGCGCCAGGTGGTGAACAGCAAAATCAAGAGCAAGGTTTTCTATGATAGTGTGGGAAAGTTTATCGTGGAATGCGTCCATCACATGCGATTCCAGCGCCAGCGTGCCTGGACCGAGAGTCATCGGGCAGATGATGTGCTCGATTGGGCTCCCTTCAAGCGGATGGATGAACAGGTGTGGCTCCCTTTGCTCGACCAGCTGGAACAGGAACATGCTGAAGATGGGTTCGATAAACCTTTCTTCCTTAAACTGATGGCTGGAGACGGGGCTTCGAAACCCGAAAACTGGGAACGACTGGTAAGAGACTGGAAGGTCTGCATCGAACATCAGGTATTGAACAAGTTGAAGGACTTCATCTCGCTCCGTCAGAATAACTTCGAAACAGGACTGGTGCGCATGATGGACCAGATAACCCGCAACATGAAGACGAAGGGCGTTTCGGAACAGCGCGCCGTACAAGCCTGGGAACTGATGACGAACGGATGGACTGAAACGGAGTTTGAACGCCGTCTGAACCAGGTGAAGATTCAGGATAAATACCCCGAAATCAAGGAAATTGTGGCAAAGATGGGACGAGTAGCCGATGCCAACGGCAAAGACCGGCTCACTATCGCATCGGGCGTAGAGATGAAGATGGAGCATTCTGCAGGTAGCGATATCGAGGGCATTACCGTGGGCGATGATCTCAACTCCCTTCTCCCGCTCGAACTGGCACAGTACAGCGATGAGGATATGGAGGGACTTTTTATATATAAGTATCGCACGCGAAGACTCCAGACCTTCCGTTATAAGAGCGAAATGTCGAAACCATCCCGCAAACTCGGCTTTACCCACGCCTCCCGCAAGGGTCCGATGATTGTCTGCCTGGACACCTCAGCCAGTATGTATGGCACGCCTGAAAGGATATCCTCAACACTCATCTCTCTGCTGGAAGAGACGGCAGAAGATTTAGAGCGTGACTGCTTCCTGATAGATTTCTCCGTCAGTACCCGTGCCATCGACCTGATGGCGAAGCGAAAGGCAGAGCGGTTGAAGAGAATCGGAATCACTATGATGGAATCAGCCGAAGCAGATGCAGTTCCTTCCGTTGGAGACGGGCAGGCGCATACCGGGCGAGGCATCCGTCGCCAGCCAACGACAACCCACCTTCCGTTTATCGGCGGCGGAACTTCGGCAAAGAAGATGATGAACCAGATGTTCGAACTTCTCGACAACGACGGTCTTCATTACGTGAATGCCGATGTGCTTTGGATAACCGACTTTCTGATTCCCGATCCGCCACAGCAGCTGTTGTCCCGATTCCGGGAATACAAGGAGACGGGTACCCGATTCTATGGCATCCGCATCGTGCGTGATGATGACAAGGAGCCGAACGCCTGGAAGGAGTACTTCAATCAGATTTATACCATCTGGTACCGCCCGCTGCGAAGATATTAAAGAAGATATTAAAGCAGAGAAAGGCAGAAAAAGGGTATCAGATGATAATAGAGACATGTATGAAATGTATCAAGAACTTTATCATATGTTACATTTGGCGCAGAATTTCGGTTTTGCGCCATTTTTTTGAATTAAAAATTCCTTAAAACGCTTGTTGATACAAAATATATTTGTACCTTTGTGCTCGGAACAATGAATAATTGTCAACCGAACAAACTCGAAAAAATCAAATAATAAACAATAAATATAAGAATTTATACAAAAACTTAAGTAATAAACTAATTATGGTAAGCAACAACATTCCACAAGTAAAGCTCGGTATTATTGCCGTTAGCCGTGACTGTTTTCCAATCGCGCTTTCTACTCAGCGCCGTGAGAACATTGTAAAAGAGTACAAGGGTGAAATTTTCAACTGCCAGACTACAGTTGAGAACGAGAAAGATATGCTCAAGGCTTTGGGCGAAGTGAAAGAGCAGGGCTGCAACGCTTTGGTTGTATTCCTCGGTAACTTCGGTCCTGAGACTCCTGAGACTTTGATTGCAAAGAACTTCGATGGTCCTTGCATGTTTGTTGCAGCTGCAGAGGGTGACGGCGACATGATCAATGGTCGTGGCGACGCTTACTGCGGTATGCTCAACTGCTCTTACAACCTCGGCATGCGCCACCTGAAGGGTTACATCCCTGAGTATCCTGTAGGTACAGCAGAGGACGTAGCTAAGATGATTCAGGACTTCGTTCCTGTAGCTCGCGTTATCCTCGGTTTGAAGGGTTTGAAGATTATCACCTTCGGTCCACGTCCACAGGACTTCTTCGCTTGCAACGCTCCTATCAAGGGCTTGTACGAACTGGGTGTAGAGATTGAGGAGAACTCAGAGCTTGACCTCCTCGTAGCTTATAAGGAGCACGAGAACGACCCACGTATCGACGAGGTTTGCGCTGATATGGCCAAGGAGATGGGCGAGGGATGCTACTATCCTGACCTCAGCCGCAGAATGGCACAGTTTGAGTTGACATTGCTCGACTGGGCAGAGGCTCACAAGGGTTCTCGCCAGTATGTAGCATTCGCTGACAAGTGCTGGCCTGCATTCCCAAGCCAGTTCGGTTTCGAGCCTTGCTATGTAAACAGCCGTCTCGTTAGCCGCGGCATTCCTGTAGCTTGCGAGGTCGATATCTATGGTGCGCTCTCTGAGTACATCGGTATGTGTGCTTCTGACGATACCGTTACATTGCTCGATATCAACAACTCTGTTCCTAAGTACATCTATGATGAGGATATTCAGGGCAAGTACGACTATAAGTTGACTGATACCTTCATGGGCTTCCACTGCGGTAACACTCCACAGTGCAAGATGTGCTCTAGCCGTAAGATCAAGTATCAGTTGATCCAGAACCGTTTGTTGGAGAATGGTGGCACACCAGACTTCACACGTGGTACTTTGGAGGGCGATATCGCTGCTTCAGACATCACATTCTATCGCTTGCAGTGCGATTCAGAGGGTAACCTCCGTTCTTACATCGCAGAGGGTGAGGTTCTCGATGTTCCTACACGTTCATTCGGTGGTATCGGTATCTTCGCCATCAACGAGATGGGCCGCTTCTATCGTCACGTATTGATTCAGAAGGGTTATCCACACCACGGAGCCGTAGCATTCTCTCACGTAGGTAAGACCTTGTTCGAGGTGTTCAAGTATCTCGGCATCAAGGATATCGCTTACAACCAGCCAGCTAGTCTGCCTTACCCAACAGAGAATCCTTGGAAGTAAATTGAGTGAAGAGGGAAGAGTGAAAAATTCATTTGCTCTTCTTTCTAAACTAAGTTCATAAAAGATAAGGGCGATTGCTTATCCCTTGCGTAGGGAATAGCAATCGCCCTTTTTATGTTTTCCTGGAAGGAGATTACCTGATGATAATCTCCTTTACAAATGTTTTGCTTATTTCGTATTTTCCAACGCTTCCTGTTTCTGCGGAATCACCACCGAAGCCCCGATGCTGACGAGCAGTACGAGGATGATGAATACCAGCGAACTGACTGCATCAATCTCGAAGAAATCGTGGATGAGCATCTTCACACCGATGAACACCAGCAGCACACTCACACCCACCTTCAGATAGCGGAACTTATCTGCTATCGCTGCCAGCAGGAAGAAGAGGGCACGCAAGCCTAGAATGGCGAAGATATTCGAGAAGAACACCACGAACGGATCGAGCGATACCGAGAAAACGGCTGGAATGCTGTCGAAGGCGAAAATCAGGTCGCAGAACTCGATGAATACCACCGTCATCACCAGCGGACCCAGATGCAGGCGCTTCTGCATGAACTTCACTACCGGATGCTCCAGGGCATTGATTTCCTCCTTCTTGTTTCTGTTGAGGAACATCTTGGTACCGCTGTAAACCAGGAATCCTCCAAATATAAGCAATATCCAGGCGAAACGGCTGATGAGCGCAGCACCCGCAAAGATGAAGACGAAGCGCAGTACGATGGCTCCCAGGATACCCCAGTTAAGTACGTGCTGGTAATCTTTCTTGTCCACTCCGAACGAGGTGAAAATCATCATCATCACGAAGAGATTATCTACCGAGAGCGTCTTCTCTATCAGATAACCCGAGATATACGAGATAGTCATATAGTGTCGGTATTGCTGCAGACTTCCTTCATAGTCGTTCGGGTCCAGTTTGAGATGCGAAGCATAGCGCGAGGCTATCAGCTTCAGGTCATTGAAGTTCTCGATGCCGTGCACCATGTCACCATGAAAATAGATGAATACGGCGAAGGCGAGAGCGAGAATAATCCAGACAGCCGTCCATGAACCAGCTTCCTTGATAGAAACCACATGTGCCTTTCGGTCGATGACCAGCATGTCTAATACGAGTATGGCGGCGATGAAAATCACGAATCCCACCAAAAACATCGATTCAGTAAAAACATGTTCCATTTTTCTTTTTTTCCTTAATCTATTTAGTATTTACCATTGAATCTTAACAATTATTTCGTCTGTTAGAAACGTGGGCGCAAAATTAGGAAAAATATCTGGAATAGCGAAGGTTCTGAGGCAAAAGTTAATTGATTTTAACTTGAAAGGCAGGAATGTAACAGGTTTGTAATAATAGCGCTGTGAGAACCGGTCAAAAGGGGCTTTTAAAGGTAAAAAGGTAAAAAAGAAAAAAGGTAAAAAGAGCCTTTCCCCCTTTGCGCCCCCGTTCCCCGTAATATTTATAGCCCCTGGTGTGTTCTAGCATCAGGGGCTTTTTAACTTTATGGGGACCAGCGATGGAATCGCTGGGAACTGGGACGAACGGGGGGTAGGCTCTTTTTACTTTTTTACCTTTAAATAAAAGCTTTTTTACTTTTTTACCCTTAAAAGCCTTTTTACCTTTTCTAGTAAAGCGAGGAATTATTTCTCATTCAGCTTATTTTCCAATTCAGAAATTTTGGCATTCTGCTTATCAATTATTGCCTGCAAATTCTCAATCATTACCTGCAAATCCTTAATCCTTGATTCCAGATAATCTGTTCTTACCTGATTTTCCTTGATTCTATACTGGTTTTCCTTCACAACCTCTCGAGTTTCCGCATTTTTAGCTTCCAGAGTAGTAAGATAATCCTCATGCTTATTGAGCCTTGCTTCCTGATCTTTATTAATCTTATAGTTCTCCTCAATTCTGTTCTTGAACTCCTCGATAGTCGTTACCACATTACCTTCTGCATTGATCTTATCTCCAGTGAAGGTGATGTTTTTGATATCGTTATGACCCAAGGTAACGGTGCTGCCGTTTTGAAGGCTGATAATCATACTATATTCCTTTTCGGTCTGCGCAAAGGCAGTTACGGAATTAAACACACACAATATGATGGCAATAAGTATATTCTTTTTCATAATCGTTCTTTTTTTTAAAGTTAGTTTTTGATTTTAATAGCGCCTTTCTCAGTCTTGAGGACGAGGATACCAGCAGGCAAATGGGTGAAGTCAACTTCGGCTTTACCGTTTTCGCTGACGTTCTGGCTCATAATCACCTTTCCGTCAGCCGTAGCCACAATCACCTTGCTGCCCGGAGTGAGTCCCGAAATCTTAGAGCCGAAAGTAGCATTCGGGTTCATTTCGATGTTCTCGATACCGGTAGTAGAAGAAGGTACGAAATTAAAGTCACCTACATCCTTTGCATCTACCGTTACACCCGTGTTCTTGTCGCTTTTTATCTCCAGTACATTATTCTGGAAGGTGATGACCGGTTTGTCTTCCAGATAAAACTCATAGAGAGTACCCGAAATGTTGATGGTAATCTTGGCTTGCTGTTCCGCCCATGAAGTAAGGGGCGAAAGTAAGAATCCGCACGCCATCAAGATTTTGATAATCGTTCTTTTTCTCATAATCCAGTTCTTATATATGTTAATAAAATGATTTAATACTATGCAAAAATAGTAAATGTTTCTCTCTTCTCCAAGTTATTTCACATTTTATATATATAATAAGGTATACCCCCACGAGGCATATAACAGAAAAATCCCACCGCTCTTGCGAACGATGGGATTCTTTGTTCTGTTAAGCAATGTGTCTGCCTAAGCTGATTACTTACGAAGACCGAGGGCCTTGATGATAGCACGATAGCGATTGATGTCGCGATCATACAAGTAATCGAGCAATGCACGACGCTTTCCTACAAGCTGTGTCAACGCACGTGTTGTAGTATAATCTTTACGGTTCTTCTTAACATGTTCCGTCAAATGAGCAATACGGTATGAGAACAATGCTATCTGGCTCTCAGCTGAACCAGTATCAGAGTTAGACTTTCCGTACTTGCTAAAGATCTCTTCTTTTTTTGCTTTGTCTAAATACATAGCTGTAAAAACTTAATTTAATAAAATATGAATATGTTTAATTTTCTGCATCTTAAGACCTTCCTCACGGCGGTTTCATTAAAAATGCGGTGCAAAGATACAACTTTTTGCCGAATTATGCAAACTTTTCGGGATTTTTTTGTAATTTTGCACCCAAATTTAAGTATTTAAGGTAAAAATTAAAATGCAAGACATTAGAAACATTGCAGTTATTGCACACGTTGACCATGGTAAGACTACCTTGGTTGACAAGATGATGCTCGCCGGTAAGCTGTTCCGTGACGGCCAGGATAACAGCGGCGAAGTGCTCGATTCCAATGATTTGGAGCGCGAGCGTGGTATAACCATTCTCTCAAAGAATGTGTCTATCAATTGGAAAGGTACTAAGATTAATATCCTCGATACTCCTGGACACTCTGACTTCGGTGGTGAGGTTGAGCGCGTGCTCAACATGGCAGACGGATGCCTCCTCCTCGTCGATGCTTTTGAGGGTCCGATGCCTCAGACTCGTTTCGTGCTCCAGAAGGCATTGCAGCTCGGACTGAAGCCTATCGTCGTTGTTAATAAGGTAGATAAGCCTAACTGTCGCCCTGAAGAGGTGTACGAGATGGTATTCGACCTGATGTGCGACCTCGATGCTACAGAAGACCAGCTCGACTTCCCTGTAGTTTACGGTTCTGCCAAGAACGGCTGGATGGGCGAGGACTATAATCATCCAACAGACAATATCGATTATCTGCTCGATAAGATTATTGAGGTTATCCCAGCTCCTAAGCAGCTCGAGGGTACTCCACAGCTCCTTATCACATCACTCGACTACAGTTCTTATACAGGTCGTATCGCCGTAGGTCGTGTACACCGTGGTACATTGAAGGATGGCATGAACGTTACTATCTGCCACCGCGACGGTACCCAGGAGAAGACCAAGATTAAGGAACTCCACACCTTCGAGGGTATGGACCATAAGAAGACCGATCATGTAGATTCAGGCGATATCTGTGCCGTTGTCGGCTTGGAGAAATTTGAGATTGGTGATACCATCTGCGACTACGAGAATCCTGAGCCACTGCCTCCAATCGCTGTAGATGAGCCAACCATGAGTATGCTCTTCACCATCAACGATTCACCATTCTTCGGTAAGGAGGGTAAGTTCTGTACATCCCGCCACATCCAGGAGCGCTTGAACAAGGAACTCGAGAAGAACCTCGCTCTCCGTGTACAGCCTTACGAGGATTCTACCGATAAGTGGATTGTATCAGGCCGTGGTGTGCTCCATCTCTCTGTGCTCATCGAGACCATGCGCCGCGAGGGCTACGAGCTCCAGGTAGGTCAGCCTCAGGTTATCTACAAGGAGATTGACGGTGTGAAGTGCGAGCCTGTAGAGGAGTTGACCATCAACGTACCAGAGGAGTTTGCCTCTAAGATGATTGATATGGTTACCCGCCGCAAGGGTGATATGACTTCCATGCTGAACATGGGCGAGCGTGTGGATATCGAGTTTGATATTCCTTCACGTGGTATCATCGGTTTGCGTACCAATGTGCTCACTGCTTCTCAGGGCGAGGCTATCATGGCTCACCGCTTCAAGGAGTATCAGCCATACAAGGGTGAAATCAGCCGCCGTTCTAACGGTAGCATGATTGCGCTCGAAACCGGTACTGCCTTTGCTTACGCTATCGATAAGCTGCAGGATCGCGGTAAGTTCTTCATCGACCCGGGTGAGGAGGTTTACGGCGGCGAGGTTGTAGGTGAGCATGTTCACGACAACGATCTGGTAGTGAACGTAACCAAGGCTAAGCAGCTTACCAACGTGCGTGCTTCGGGTTCTGACGATAAGGCTCGCGTGATTCCTAAGACCGTGATGAGTCTTGAGGAGTGCCTGGAGTATATCCGTGAGGACGAGTACGTAGAGGTTACTCCAAAGAACATGCGTATGCGCAAGATTGAGCTCGATCACCTGAAGCGCAAGCGCAGCAACAAAGACTAAACAGAAATGTTTTTGTGGAGATTTTTTAGAAAGTTTTCATTGCCCTGCTCCCTGGTTATGGGAGCATTGGGCTACCTGATATTCGCCAATGTGCCCTTCTTGGTGCCCATTGGCGATTATTGTGGTCCGCGGTTGGTAAGTCTGATGCCGGTGGTGCTGTTCTCCCTGCTCTATGTTACTTTCTGTAAGATAGAAATCAAGGAGATGAAGCCTAAGAGCTGGCATTTCATTCTCCAGCTCATCCGCACCTCGCTGGCATTGGCGATGGTAGTGCTCATCTTCGAGTTTGGTTCTGATTACAGCACCAAACTGATTCTCGAGGGTGCCTTCATCTGCTTCATCTGTCCTACGGCAGCCGCCGTGGCTGTGGTTACGGAGAAGTTGGGCGGCAGTATCGGTTCGCTGACCACCTATACGGTCATCGCCAACATTTTTACGATGATCATCATTCCGAGTCTTTTCCCGATGGTAGAGAAGGGGGCAGATGTATCGTTCCTCATGATGAGTGCGATGGTGTTCCGCAATGTTACTACCGTGCTGGTGGTGCCTCTGCTGCTTGCCTTGTTGAGCCGCAGGTTTCTTCCAAAATGGGTGGATAAGGTGAAGAATGTAAAGGATTTGGGTTTTTATATGTGGTGTTTCAACCTCACGATACTGATGGGCGAAACGGTTCGCAACATGCTTCATGCCGAGGTATCGGGCGTTACGATGCTTCTGCTGCTCTTCGTTCCGCTGCTGGTATGTCTCCTCCAGTTTGCCATCGGCAAGGCGGTAGGCAGGCATTTCGGTGCGAGTATCAGTGCCGGTCAGGCGTTGGGACAGAAAAATACGGTAGTGGGCATCTGGCTCACCATCACTTTCCTGAATCCTCTTGCTGCCGTAGCACCGGGTGCCTATGTAGTATGGCAGAATCTGGTGAATGGCTGGCAGTTATGGTATAAAGAAAAATATGGCAAGCTTAAGTGGTAAGCTTGCCATATTTTTTTGCTTCTAGTCCTGAGTAGGGTAGATGAGGTTTTCTTCCTTGATGCAGCAGAGCACCTCATCCAGATATTTTCTGGCTTCATATTTCGCCATAGGCAGGTCGTGGAGCAGGTAGTTGCCGCAGTCCTTTGCCGCCTGTCCCGGAATCTCTCCCTCGAAATCGGCGATAAACTGGAAGGTGCGCTTCATCAGTTCCACGATGTCCTTGCTCTCCAGGTCGCCCTTGATGAGGAGATAGTTGCCCGTGAGGCATCCCATCGGTCCCCAGTAGATGATGCGGTCCTTCCACTCCTCGTCGTTGCGCAGGTAAGTGGCAGCCAAGTGTTCGATGGTATGGATGGCACCATTGTGCAGACAAGGCTCCTGATTAGGCACTTTCATGCGGATATCGAAGGTGGTTACCACCTCGCCGCCAACTTCGTCCTTACGGCTCACATAGATGCCGCGGAGCAACTTGTTATGATTGATTGTAAAACTTGGAATCTTATTCATAGTTTATAATTTATAATTTACAGTTTACAGACTCTCCAGGAAAGCCTTGGTAACATTGAATGAGCCTTCAGCCATCTTAGCCCAGAAGTCGAAATACTGCTGTGCCTTGGTATCCTTCAGCGGTACATCGCTGATGATGCGGAAGGAGATGAAAGGCGTCTTGTAGATGTGGCAGGTCTGAGCAATAGAGCAACTCTCCATATCCACCGCCATCGCCTGAGGAAAATGCTCCAGGATAGAACGCATCTTCTCCTTGCTGTCAACAAACCATTCGCCGCTCACAATCTGGCCGGCATGGATTTTCGGGTGCTTGTTGTCTGGCAGGCTGTTGATGGCAAGCGCCTTCTCCACATATTCCTTAGGTGACTTAAAGGAAGCCGGCATGCCCAGAATCTGGCCGAATTCGCATTCCTCTCCGCAGTAGGCATCGTGATAAACGCAGTTGGTAGCCACTACCACCTCGGTTACGTTGAGGTTGATATCAGCGCCTCCAGCTACGCCTGAAGAGATAACAAGGTCTGGGTGATAGTTGTCAATCATTTCCACAGCTCCGATGGTACTGTTCACCTTTCCGATGCCGCATTGCTGCATCACCACCTCATTATCGCCTATCTTTCCGATAACGAAGTCTTTGTAGTTTTTTCTCTCAACCTGCGATTCGGTCAATAATGTTTTGAGTTGCGCGAACTCCTTGTCCATCGCAACGATAATTCCTATTTTCATATTGTATACTAACTTTTGGGTGCAAAGTTAATAAAAATATTGCAGAGAGTAGCAAAGTTTAAGTGCTTTTTGCAATAATTTAGTCCTTATTGACAGCAGAGCACCCATCTCATATTCCGGAAGCAGGAAAAATGCTTCAGCGTATGAGATGGGTGCTCTCTTTATCAGATGTAAATAGCTTACTTCTTCCTGGTCAGCACATAGTGCTTAGCCATGGCACCTTCCGGCTCATTGCCGAGCGAATCGGTCATGATGAGGCTGTTGGCGTCCTTTACCTTGTAGTAAGATGTCTCGCCGCTGGATGGACGGGTGATTTCTACCACGTTGTTGGCCAATACCTTGAAGATACCGCTCGCTTCGTCGTGACCATCCTTACGCTCCAGATAGTCGGCTGAGTACTGGTAGGTGCTGTCGGCATTGAGCGTCAATACGGTCTTGATGCCCGGACAGTCGGCAGCAGGGAGAGTTCCCTCGTAGGTGCCGGCGATGGAATCGAGCACGACATCGTTGGAATTGAGCGAATCATTATCTGCATAACTGAGGCTATCCTGGTCAGCCCCCTGGCTATTTGTCTTCTTGCCATTGCAGGAGACAACTGACAATGCAGCGATGACGGCTGCTGTCAAAACTAATTTCTTTTTCATACTATACTGCTTTTTAATTGTTACTTAATTACGGAATCTTTTCTCTTATAGGGCTTTATCCCCGAGAAGGATTTCTCTTCGCAAAAATAGTGTTTTATTCTGTTATCCGCAAGTTTTACACAGAAATTTATAGAATATTATACTATTTTCTCAGTTTATGATGATGGGCACAATCTCTTCTTCGCTGGGCCAATGAGGCAGATAGAAGAGCGGGCGAGGGGTGCCGCCCAAGCCCGTCCAGTCTATCTGTTTCACAAAGTCGAAATCGGGAGGGCCGAAGTCGAAACTTCTGCCGTAGAGCACGATGGCGCCTCTGCCTTCATCTATCTTCCACAATCCGCCCCCGTAGGTGCATTGCTCGCCTGGAGCCAGCATGTCACGATGCAGATAGACGCGCCCGAACTTCAGTACTCCATCTCTGTTGATAATAAATTTCTGAAACATCTCTATTTTCAGTTTATAAAAGATAGGAAGAAGTTATTTCTTCTCCCAAATCAGTTTGTCGATGAAATCATAACGCTTCTCCATCTGGGCATCAGACTTTACCATGGTATTCACATCTATCTGAAGCACAGGGGCTACAGCCTTGCCGTTGGTGGATGGCCACTCCGGCAGGCCCAGACCGTTCGGATTGCCGGTCTTCACGAAGTTGACGTAATACTGGCTGAAGATGTCGCTGATCATATAATCCTCCGGCTGCCATTTGAACACGTGGTTGGTTGGCAATGTACCCATCGCATACTCGATGTCGGCAGAATGAACGGCTCCCTTGTCCTGTGGCGCAGGAGCTGCATCTTCCTTGGCATCTACCACGCCACCAGCTAATGCAGCCACCTTGCCCTTGATGGCCATTGCAGGACGAGGATGACAATAGCGGTAGCGGTAAACAGGCTGTCCGCCAGTGAGTTTATGCATGTTACCCCACTTCCATGTTGAATAATCCAGGAAGATATCCGAAGCCAGATTCACGCCCGGCTGTTCCAACACATCCTTGTCGCTGTTGATGCCGTAGAGGCGGAAGAGTTCATCGGTGTTCTCTTCTCCGAAAGTAGCCTTAGCGCCAGCTTTCAGATTCTCAACGGTTGGCTGCTTGCCCATCAATACCGCCCATGGAGTCATCTCCTGGTTGTTGCCGCCGATAAGCAGAGGCACCTTGGTCTGCTCGCCCTTGGCAAATACCTCTACAGGCTGTTCTTTCATGAAATATCCGTCGATATTATAGACAGGAACCGCTCTTACTTCCGCCAGCTTCATCAGTTCCTCGGCAGGAAGGGCACGAAGTTCGTTGAGGTTCTTCATTCCAACCTTCTTTCCCACCTTCTTGCCGTTTTTCTTACCTATCTTCTCGGCTATTTTCTGGGCAAGCTGCACTCCTTCCTTTTCGGCCTCCTTCTGTGTAGCCACCTTCTTGAATCCCATCACCGAACCACTGGAACCCATTGCCTGCGCAAAGAGTCCCTGGCAGAGAGGGGATGCCATCAGGGCGCTGACCGACATGGAACCTGCCGATTCGCCCACAATTGTGATGCGGTTAGGGTCGCCGCCGAAAGCCTCGATATTGTCCTTTACCCACTGGATGGCAGCCACCTGGTCCATGAAACCATAGTTGCCGGAACCCTTGTAGGATGTTTCCTTAGAGAGTTGTGGATGGGCGAAGAATCCGAAGATACCCTCGCGATAGTTGGCTGTGATGGAGATGATGCCCTTGCGCGCCATCGCATCGCCCGCATATCTAGGTTCGCTTCCGCTACCAGCCATTAATCCTCCGCCGTTGAAATAAATGAGTACCGGCAGATGCTCCTTCATGGTCTTTGCGGGAGTCCATATATTAAGGTACAGACAATCTTCGCTGTTTTTCTTCGTACCGAAGTTCATATCACCGAAGATGGGTTCCTGCATCGGGTTCGGTCCGAACTCCTTAGCTTCGCGAACGCCCTGCCATTTCTGTACAGGTTGTGGAGCCTTCCAGCGGAGGTTTCCTACCGGAGGGGCAGCGAATGGAACACCCTTGAATACAGTGATGCCTGAGAGGTCTTTTCCTTCGAGGATACCTTCGGCAGTCTTCACTTGAGTTTGCGCCATCATTCCCATAGCAGGGAGCAGGAAGGCGATGGATAAAAGTAGTTTTTTCATATCGTAAATCTGTTAGTTTTGCTATGATACTGCAAAAATAAACAAAATATCGTTATCTTGTCTTGTTCTGCCTCATTTTTTAAATCTTTTTGCAAAAAGGCAAGTAAAGGTAACTACTGAACTTTAGCATGTGGTTCAAGTACGGGCTGAAGGTCCACAAGAGGGTGTGTCATAAATCAACAGTTCGCAAGTCCGCTAGGCGTATCTCCTTAACGCCTAACGGACTTCTCTTATGATAGGGCTTGCAGAATATCGTCCAGTTCATCGAGTTCTTTATCCTTTGTTGCCCAACTTGTCACAAACCGGCAGATGATTTCGGTATCGCTCTTTCTTTCCCATATTTCGAATGCTACTTTCTTGGAAAGAGCTTCGTAAAGGGAAGGTGAGAGTACGACAAACTGCTGGTTGGTTGGCGAATCGTAGGCGATAGCAATGCCATGTTTCTGGAAGATGCTGCGGATACGGGTGGCCATGTTGATGGCGTGGCGCGATATCTTGAAATAGAGTTCATCCGTAAACAGCGTGTCAAACTGGATGCCGAGCATTCTGCCCTTGGCAAGCAAGGCTCCATGACGCTTTATGTTAGTGAAGAAATACTTAGGTGCCTTCATGCCAGAGAATACGACTGCTTCGCCCATCATGGCGCCCACCTTGGTTCCGCCGATATAGAATACATCACAATGTTTGGCAAGGAATGGCAAGTCATAGTCGCAAGCCGCTGATACCAAACCGTATCCCAGTCGTGCACCATCGATGAAGAGACGGAGGTCATATTTCTGGCAGGTTGCATATAACGCTGTCAGTTCTTCTCTGGTGTAGACCATTCCAAACTCTGTCGGCATTGAGATATAAACCATGCCTGGCTGCACCATGTGAGGATGCGTTTCATCGGCGAGGAAAGTATCCATATAGGCAGACAGGGTGCCTGGTGTCAGTTTGCTGTTCTCTCCTGGCAATGTAATGACCTTATGTCCAAAAGCTTCTACTGCGCCTGATTCATGTACCTCGATATGACCGGTTTCCACACAAATCACTCCTTCACATCCCAGGAGCACGGAATCGATGACCGTGGTATTGGTCTGCGTACCGCCTATCAGGAAGAACACTTCAGCCTTCTCATTGTCCACGGCCTTGCGGATCTTCTCTTTTGCAGATTCAGAGTATGGATCAAAACCATAACCGGATGTTTTATCACTGTTTGTCTTGCCAAGAGCCTCCAGAATCTCTGGCAGCATGCCATTGTTGTAATCACTTTCGAATGAAATCATAATATTGTACTTTTTCCGCAAAGGTAACAAAAGTTTCTAGATTACGCAAGAATAGGTGCAATATAATATTCTTTTTATAAAAAATTATAAGTTCATGGATGATGAAAATTACAAATAGTTGCGACAAAATTACTCTCTATGTAAACATAATCGGAGAAGGCATTTAATTGACAGACTGCAAAATAGATTGGCCATTTAGCCGTTATTATACTATATAATAAGGTATAGTTTAATTTGGGGATAATATGAAAAAATGGCATTTATGGATAGCGGCTTCCATCGGACTAGTGGTCATCGCAGGAATGATGATTCGGGAGTTTGATGTGGATGCTTTAAGCAAGATAGACCTATCTCCGAGATTTTTTTCAGGGGTAGGTTTAGCAGTTTTGTTCTTTGTCGTACAGAATCTGATGCTCACCCTTCGCTTCCGACACCTTTGCCAGCGCAAGTTGTCGATAGCGCAGGGTTTTCGCATCAATGTACTTTGCGAGTTTACTTCTGCCGTCACTCCTTCGGCAGTGGGTGGAAGCGGCTTGGCTTTTGTCTATCTGAACCGCGAGGGGATAACGATGGGCAGAAGTATTTTTACCATGTTTGCAGCCCTGCTGGCTGATGAGGCTTTTCTTGCCATCAGTTGCGCGGTGCTCTATTTTCTGGTTCCATCGCATCTGCTTTTCAGTTTGGCAGATGGAGTGGGGATTTCAGCAGATGCTACGAACGAATGGATCAAGGGTGGAGTGCAGGTTATCTTTATCGTCAGCACCCTCATCGTGGCAGTTTGGACAGCCATCCTCTACCTCTTATTGTTGCATCGCCCTCAGATTCTGGGATGGGTCTTGAAGGGATGCTGCAAGATTCCTTTCCTTCGCAGATTCCTGCCCAAGGTAGAGAAGTTTTCCGAGGAGATGACGATGGCTTCGAAGGAGGCAAAGCTGGAAGGCGGAAGATTCTGGCTGCAGCTGATGGGTTATACTTCCCTGGCGTGGCTATCGAGATTCGCCATTGTGGTTGCTATTCTCGTAGCCTTCCATTGTCAGGGCAACATGCTGGTGGCTTGGTGCAGACAATGGGTGATGTGGATGATTTCCATTCTGAGTCCTACGCCTGGCGGAAGTGGCGTGGCAGAGTTGATGTTCCGCCTTTATTATGCCGATTTCCTGCCCGATGCCTCTGTAGCCATTCTTGCCGCCATGCTCTGGCGCGCCATTTTCTATTACCCATTCCTGGTAATGGGCACCCTGGTTTTGCCGAAATGGATAGCAAGAAAATAAGATTGAAGCAATCTCTATGCTTTAAAATTTTCGTTTATAGACGAATAAAATGATGAAAATAAGGAAATTTTCGTCTATATACGAAAAAAAAGCTATCTTTGCACAAAAAATCGAGTATGAACGAAAAAATAGAATCAGTAAAGAAGTATAATCTTTAAAGTATGAAACGAATCTTATTTTTTACGACATGTTTCTTTGTAGGTATGAAACTGATGGCCCAATCACCTGTCAGTTTTTATCCACAGGAAAATGCCCAGGACATTAACATTGATACGCATCTGGTCATAGAGTTTGACAAGGCGGTGAAAGCCGGCTGCAAGGGCGTTATCACAGTTACAGACAAGACTACCCGCAAGGTGGTTGATAGAATCGACATGAGAATTCCGGCAGGACCCGTGGAAGGGCAACCCAAGAATCCCAATGCTATCTATACTCCGGTACCCTATATATATAAGGTGGAGAACATCACCAATCGCAATACCCGTCCGGGCACTCCGTCGGGTGCAGCCAAGGAAGATAAGCGCAAGTATCAGAAAACCATCATAGGCGGATTCTCTGATGCTTTCCACTTCTATCCGGTTATCTGCCATGGCAGCAAGGCCACCATTTATCTGCACAACAACATGCTGGAGTACGGACATGAGTATGAAGTAAAGATAGGCAATGGCGTTATTGAAGGATGGAAAGGTAAAACCGCCTGGAAGTTTACTACCAGAAAATCTGCTCCATCTAAAAATCAATGCCATATTGTAGTTGCTGCTGATGGAAGCGGAGATTTCGCTACCCTGCAAGGTGCCATGGATTGGATACCAGACTCATTGCCAACAGAAGCCAGTAGAAAAACGGTATTCGTGAAGAATGGAGACTATGAGGAACTGGTGTATTTCCGCAATAAACGATTTGTTACCATCCAGGGAGAATCTATGGATGGAGTAGTGGTACATTATCCTAACAACGAGGTATTTAATCCTCACCCTGTAGATATCAAGACAAATGAACTGAAAGGAACATTTCCTTCACGCCGTGCAGCTGTAGCTGCTGACAACTGTGCTGACATGATTTTCAAGGATATCACATTCAAGACAGATTGCAAGGGACAGGCAGAAGGATTCCTGCTCAACGGAGAAAGAAACTTTGCAGAGAATGTACATGTCATAGGAGATGGTGATGCTCTTCAGGTGAATGGATCTGCCTATTGGCTCAACTGCATCATTGATGGAGGAGGGGATACGGTTCTGGGAAGAGGGCCATCCTACTTCAATCACTGTACCCTTTCAAGCTACGGCGCTTTCATGTGGATCAGAAACACCAAAGAGAACCATGGTAATATTTTCAACGACTGCACCTTCAAGGGATTGGGCAAGGATGCCGTAATAGGCCGACTGCCAGATAATAAAGGAAAGAACTATCCTGATGCGGAATGTGTGATGCTGAACTGTACGCTCGATGGTGTACCTTCTGAAGGTTTTGGACCTGTAGATAAAACTGCATCTACGGCAGTCTTGCTGGAATTCAACAGCCATGACAAGGAAGGAAAAACTACCGATGTCAGCAAGAGAAACAGGTATGTCCGTCAGCTTGATGCCATCAAGGATGCAGAGATTATAGGAAAATATTCTGATGCTAGATGGGTATTGAATTGGTAGAGAAGTAGGAATAGGTGATCTGAGATTATCCGGAAGGAACTTGGAAATTAAAAGACATCACATACCCTTGCGTCGTGAAACACGACACAAGGGTATAATTGTTATATTACTATATATAAAATATAGTTTTATTTTAGAAATTCACATAGAGTCGGGCACTGAGCGCCGTGAAATCTCCATTGTCGTTTTTGATGTATTGGAACGATGGCTGAAGGGAAATGGATTCCGTCAGCTGTCTTTTCCACGTTACTTCCAGCGAATATTCCGAACCCTGCTGGAAGCGGGCGTATTGGCCTGACAAGCCGCACTCGTTCTTCTCGTCCTGATAGGCACCGCCCAGTTCTGCGTATCGGTAGCAGGCATTCTGATGACTGGTGTTCTCGGAATATTGCACCATGCACGAAATGTTCTTGTCGCCAGCCTTCCATACACTCTGCTCTCCGTAAACCCACCAGGCACAGGTGGTCTTGCCCTTGGATTCATCGGCAGAAACCATTTCGCCATCCTCGTTGATCGGATATTGACGGGTATGAACGGCAACACCGGCAAAGTATTTCCCACCTTTATCATTATACTCCAACTGCGACATGTTGAAGATTCCATCCTTCTTCGGGCGAACCAGAAAAGGATTGTCGTGGGCTTTCCAGCCATTATATCCTGTACCATTATACAGACTGTTTCTGAAAGTCCATTTCCCCTTGGTTACATCAAAATAAAGGGTCAAGCCCGAATACGGATAGTTGGCTATCGGATAGCTGGATGCAACGGTTGGGAAGATTCCCTCAGAACTGTTCTGGAAAAGTGCCGTAACATCAGAGGTAAAGAAATCCTCGTTCACGTTTCTCACACCCACAAACAGATGGCCCGAATTCCACTCGTGCATGTAGCCCAGCACGGCAAGCATGGCGAAGTTATTGTCCGCATCTATGTTCGAAAATCCCTGCCAGTCATCAATAATGCCATCATTGGTCTTTGCCACATGCAGCGTAGCCGCCTCGAACGAATCCTTTCCTTTTCCTATCGGAACACTCAGTTCCAATCTCAGCTGATTAATCAAATTGGTGTTCCTGTTCATGTCCCATTGCCATTCCGAAATATATTGTCCGTTAAAGCTCTGAGCATAAGCAAGGCAAATATTGATGCAGCCTAAAATAATAAAAATAATTCTCTTCATTTCTTCATGTTTTTGTATAACCTTCATGTTTTGTATCATTTCTTGTTCACTTGCCCGCTACTCGCGAGCATCTCGCTAATTCATGCTGCAAAGGTACAGGATATTTCAAAATCCTGCAATACTTAATAGTTAGTATTTTTATTTCTTCTAAATAAAAGGACTTTCTTTCTTATCCTCATTTCTAGGTATTTTTATTTCTTCTAAATAGTTAGGGTTCGGTCTGTCCCCCTATTTTCAGGTAGTAAGACGGTATAAACAATAATATTTTTTAAAAACTTTGCCTTATCAGATATTATTCGT
>ERZ506429.168-NODE-168-length-24417-cov-56.5089_pt1 | contig 24417 bp, 16 predicted proteins | sample MGYA00513664_ERZ506429 | MGnify/ENA metagenome assembly ERZ506429 | reverse complement strand
TAAGCCGGAGAAGCCTATATCTTCAGCCGCACAACAGCTGTTGTGCGCTTGCATATCAGCTGTTATGCGCTCGTCCAACACCTGTTGTGCAAGCGGATATCAGCTGATGGACGATGAGTTGTTGGATATAAGTTCTGTGTATGTATATGAACGAGCCGTAACGGCTTGGATACTTACAAGAAGTATTCGCCAAATTACTCTAAAACTTAATGATGAAAAGTATAATTCTTTAATATTTTTCCCTAAATCATTGGTAATTTCGGGAAATAGTTGTAACTTTGCAAAGTCAAATATCAAGCATTACATCTATGAATAAAGATAATATCAACGAGTTCGCATCCTTCGATGAGTATCTTCGACAAGGAGAGCCTTCGCAGAAGGAAAGCGCCGAGAACTGGAAGACGGCTATCGGATTGCAGGCTGTAGATGGGCTGCAACCATCGGCGTATCTCATAGATGTGGCTAAACGAAACATCGAAGGAGAAATCTCTCTGGATGAAACCAGAAAACTGATTGACTCTTACTATCAGAGCAAGACGGTTCGCACCCCTAAGGATGAAGACGAAGAGGAGGCAGATAAGGTTTCTGCCAACATCGCGAAGATTCTCGCCAGCAAGACCTTTGCCTTCAATACCAACGGATATGTTTCCCTGCATCGAAGAATATTCGAGGGAGTATTCAAGCACGCAGGAGAAATCCGACAATATGATATTTCCAAGAAAGAATGGGTGCTCGAAGGAGATTCCGTAAACTACCTGAATTGGGAAGACTTGCGAAGAGCCTTGGATTGGGATATTGAGCAGGAAAAGAACTTCCAATACAAAGGACTTTCGGATGATGAAAAGATTGAGCATATTGCCAAATTTGTATCTGGTATCTGGCAAATCCACGCTTTCAGAGAGGGCAACACCCGAACCACGGCAATTTTCACCATTCAATATCTCCGTTCGTTAGGATATGAAGTGAACAACGAAATGTTTGCCAAGCATTCCTGGTATTTCCGCAATGCCCTGGTTCGTGCCAATTATCGCAATATCAATAAAGATATAGAGTACTCTCCTATCTACCTTGTTCGTTTCTTCAGAAACTTGCTACTAGGCGAAAGTTGGGTTCTCAAAAACAGATACTTGCATATAGATCCTACAGATGAATGGAAGGTACAGCCAAGACTTGCTACCCCACAAGCCCCCCACACGCCTCATCAAAAGGTGGACAGAAAAGGTGGACAGAAAACAGAAAAGGTAGGCAGAAAAGGTGGACAGAAAACCAAAGAGTCTATCCTTTCCCTTATCGCAACCGACCCATTTGTCACCACCAATGAGATGAGTAAACGATTAGAAATCAACCGAAGTGCCATCTCTAAACATATAAAGAAACTGAAAGAAGATCACATAATAGAACGAATAGGACCAGACAAGGGAGGGAAATGGCTCATCAAGAAATAAGAAACACCTTTTTTATGGCGCAAAGATAGCACTAATTTTTTCACTTATACAAGAAAAAACCGCTGCTTTTGCAATCTTTTTCATGTATAAGTGAAAAATATTGCGTTTTTATCGAATATTTCTAGTATAAGTGAAAGAAATAACTCTAAAAAGGAAACTTTGATGGAATTTTCCGCTTTTTTCTGTTCTACTTGATGTTATCTCGCAGAAAAATCGTAACTTTGCAAATCATATAACAACAACACAAAGAATAAAATGAAGAAAAAAGCAACGGTCCTTATCGCCTCTATCATGGCGTTCTGCGGAATCAACACCGCGCACGCTGACGAGGGAATGTGGACGATTTACAACTTGCCTAACGCTGTGTATGAGATGATGCAGCGCGAAGGCTTCAGTATGACTTACGACCAGCTCTACAACGGCGAGAACGCCTTGAAGAATGCTGTGGTTAACTTCTCTGGCTATTGCTCAGGCGTAGTCGTTTCTCCAGACGGTTTGGTATTTACCAACCACCATTGCGGTTTCGAGGCTATCAGAAGCCACTCTACCGTAGAACATGATTACATGCTCAACGGTTTCTTTGCAAAATCATACGCAGAGGAATTGCCTAACGAGAATATGTTCGTTAGCTTTATGGTTGAACAGAAGGATGTAACCGATAAGGTGATGAGCCTCGGATACGAGCAGCTCGACAACAAGAAGCGCGATGAACTCATCGATTCTCTGGAGAATGAGATGACTAAGGAGGTGAAGAAGAACGATTCTACCCTCCATATCACCGTTCAGCCATTCTACGAGGGCAACAAGTGGTACGCTACTACTTACCGCGACTTCACCGACCTGCGTCTGGTTTTCACCGTACCAAAGTCTATGGGTAAGTTTGGTGGCGATACAGACAACTGGATGTGGCCTCGCCAGACCTGCGACTTCTCTGTATTCCGCATCTATGCCGACCCTAAGACCAATGGTCCTGCTGCCTACAGCAAAGATAATGTGCCTTATCATCCAAAGCGTTGGGCACAGGTTTCTCTCCAGGGTTACAAGGATGGCGACTATGCGATGACCATGGGTTACCCAGGCAGCACAGAGCGCTATCTTTCAAGCTACGGAATCCAGACCATGCGCGATGCAGAGAATGCTCCTCGTGCCCAGGTTCGTGGCGTAAAGCAGGAGGTGATGCAGAAGCACATGCGTGCCGACGAGGCTGTACGCATCAAGTACGACAGCAAGTACGCCAGCTCTTCCAACTACTGGAAGAATGCCATCGGTATGAACAAGTGTATCGATTCTATCGGCATCGTGAATCTGAAGCGTGAGTACGAAACCCGTCTCCGTGCTTGGCAGGATACAGCCAAGGCTGCCAACGACCTTGCCCACAAGGTAGATTTCGACAAGCTCGCCAAGCTCTACAAGGAGAGCGCAGACGTGAAGTATGCCTGGACCAACTTCTCTGAATCTTTCACCAGAAGAAGCAACATCGAGTTCTCTACCCGTGCCATCAAGCTCCAGACCAACATGGAGGTGAAGGGTCCTGAGAAGAACAAGAAGAAGCAGTATCATGAGTTTGAAGATAACTCTGCAGAATGGGATATGGCGCTCGATAAGGAGGTGCTCGCTACCCTCTTGAAGAACTACAAGGAGCACGTAGATGCCAAATGGTTGCCTAAGTTCTACAAGACCATCGATGCTGAGTTTGGCGGCAACTACGCCAAGTATGTGGATTATCTCTGGGAGAAGTCGCTCATCATGAAGAAGGGTGCCAAGCTCTACTTCAACAAGAAGGGATATGAGAAGGATCCAGGCGTAAGCTTCGGTATGGATCTGAACGATGTATTTGCAGATTTCGCTGCTCAGATGGGCAGCATCAACGATAGCATCGCCGAGCAGGAGAAGTATCTCTGCGCAGCCAAGCTCCGTATGGAGGAAGACATGCCTCACTACAGCGACGCCAACTTCACCATGCGATTGAGCTATGGTCAGGTAGGCGGTTTCGACCTCGGAGGCAAGCCATCAGGCTATTATACCACAGCCGAGAGCATCGTAGAGAAGATGAAGAAGGGCGATAAGGTTATCGATTACTACGCTGAGCCTATCATGCACGAGCTTCTCTCTGAGAAGGATTTCGGCAAGTATCAGGATAAGACGACTGGCAAGATGCAGCTCTGCTTCCTCACCAACAACGATATTACCGGCGGTAACTCTGGTAGCCCTATGTTCAACGGCAAGGGCGAGTTGATTGGCCTTGCCTTCGATGGCAACTGGGACAGCCTCAGCTCTGACATCAACTTCGACAAGCGCCTGGCTCGCTGCATTGGTGTGGATATTCGCTATGTGCTCTACCTGATGGATAAGTGGGGACACGCAGACCGCCTCTTGAAGGAGATCAATGCAAAGTAAATTCTATCTCTGAATCAACAGAGATGATAGAATGGTTTATCCTGGAATAAAGATTAGTCCCAGGATGATATAAAAAGAGCGGAAAATCAGCTGTTAACTGTTAACCTGTTAACTCCTGGCTTTCCGCTCTTATTTTTTCTTATAGGTTCGCAATTAATATTGCGAGATATTATTCAGTTCTTTCAAACTAACTTTTCTAGGCTCTTCCTTCAATGTTTTCAGCAAATCAGAGGCTGTCATCTCCACCTGAGGATTGAAATCCACAGAGCGCATGTAATCAATTACACTCTGATAGAAAGCCTTGCCTTCCGGATATTTGGCAGCCTTTTCCAAATCACTCATGCAGACGAGAAGCTTTCCGGCTCCCACCTTCCATTCCATCACCAAACCCAACTTATGATTCCGCTCGATATTATCTATCACCTGAACTATCGGGCGATAATCCTTGGCGAAGTTGTCAAGCACCAGCGGATGCGATTCCTTGATAACCGGGAACCATTGCCAGTTGGTGTGCATTTCCGTAGGGAATCCCTTGAATATCGGATGTTCCGGATTCGTCAGAATGCCCAGAGTTCCTGGAGAAACCTTCTTCTTGTTGTTCTCGCAGATGGTCTTGAACATGCGATAGTTCCAGTAATCCGTCTGGAAGAGTCCGTCAACAGTATAAGGAGTAGCATTATCTGCCTGCGAAAGCGTATCATCGGCAGCCACAAAATGACTGGAAGCCGTAGGCATCCAAAGCACCTTTCCGCCCTTTTCCAAGACTTTCACCACTTCCAGATTCAAATCCCTGGCTATGATGACGCCCTTCTTTTCCATCGCCTTCTTCGGATAAACCCAAAGTTCGTACGAGTTTCTCGCCTCTGTTCCTTCAATATTTAATGTAAGAAGCAGCTTGGTAGGTTTCTGCACGTGGAAAACACCAGTCAGTTCACCCACATCCACCAAACCTTCATCGTATGAAAAGATGTTCAATACTCCCTCATCCTCAGCCAGACGCCATTTCAGTTTCTTGCCCTTCAGCGAAGAACCGCCATAATTGGCTACCTTTACCTTTGCCTGAATCTTCTCTCCGTCCTCGAAGCAGAATTTCTCCACTTCAAGCAGAGGAACCACTGGCGAACACCACTGGCGCCATTCCTCGGGCATAGTGATTCCCTTGCTCTCCATAAACGCATCCAGGATGCCTACGAAAGCACTTCCCTGACCGGGATAATCCTGAATATCGAGCAGTTGGAAGCCCGCCATATTCCGGGTTCTCAAATCCATCTCTATATCGGCTTTATAGAGTTTCACGCTCCATAAGCCCGAAGCCTTGTGGAAATCATCTGCCTGCGAGAGCATTCCGGCTGCAGCCAGGCGACGGCGGAACACTTCGAAGTTATAAGGATGAAGCACTCCGGTGTATTTCTTCATTTCCCGATAATCAGGATAGGTCTGAAACTGGCCTGTTTCGTGAGAGATGATTGGGATTCCTGCAGCTTGCTTACGTGAAGCATCCGGCTTCTGCCAAGCTTGAGGCTTCGCCCATGGGTCGCAAGCCTCATCAAAATTCATCGTAGAATTAGGATGGAAATGGTTGATCATTCCTCCATCGTAGGCATCGGCAAACGAGAAGGAACCACGGGTATGGGTATTGTATTTGCCCCATCCCTCGCCTCCGATGCGGCAAGTGGTGAAGTAATCCATTCCTTCTTTTATTCCCTGATAACCGAGATAGTAATTGCTTCCGAAGGTATAGTATTTATCGGGCGCAATCTTGCGGAAATCATCCACAAACTCCTTCATCTTGTCGATGTCGCCCCAGAGTTCATTACCCAGCGCCATCATTCTGAAAGAAGGATGATGACCATATTCTCTGAGGATGTTCTCGCCTTCCTGATGCAGGAACGCCATCAGCCTTTCATCCTTCTTATCAAAAGAGCCCCAGAAAGGAAGTTCCGGCTGAAGATAGATTCCCAGACTGTCCGCTGCCACGAAAGCCGCCTCCGGTGGGCACCAGGAATGAAAGCGCACATGATTGATTCCATACTCCTTGCAGGTTCCGAGATACTTCATCCAGCCTTCCACGCTCATCTCTACATGTCCCGTCAGCGGCCAGACAGCCGCATCGTGCTTGCCACGGAGGAATATCCTATGACCATTGGCGTAGAAGTGAGCGCCCTCAATATGGAAATCCTTGGCGAAATCAGGCATCTGAAGGGCGGAAGGAGAAGCTACAGAACGGCTAGGGATTGCTCCTGCTGAAAAAACTACAGAACTACGAGGGATTGCTCCTGTTAGAGTTTCTGCAGATTTGCTCTCTACAGAGCTGGCTAGCTGGAGTTCTATCCTTCCGATAATTCCATTCCAGTTGGTCTGCGTATCTTCCGTGTAAGCATGGCTGGAACCGTAAACCTGATCAGGCACACCTCTTCCATTATCCACCACGATTTCCAGGAGATGCTTGCCCGGCTTCACCTTCTTTGGCAGAAGATAGCGCTGGGGAGTAGAGATGAAGTTGCAGGAATCCACCAGTTCTCCATCCACATACACCCATGTCGGTCGGGTACGCTCCAGGAAGAGTTCTACCGGCTTCTTCTTCCAGTCCTTCGGGATATTGATGGTTCTGGAATATCTTGCAGCTCCTTTATAGGCATAGAGCCTCGTAAGATGCGTTGTTTCCATCGTATCTTTCGGAGCGAATCCCAGACGATTCGTATCGATGGTACCGGGAAGGATGGCTCGCTTCACCTCACCCTGCGAGGCACGCTTATTCTTGGCAAAAGCACTACCGCTCTTTCCCAACTCCACATTCCATTCACCAACGAGCGAAATGCTCTGTGCTTGCAAGCCCAGACTTACCAGTCCCAGACAAGCGATAAGAATAGTTTTCTTCATTAACTTATTACAGAATATCTTTTAGGGTTAAAATTGCGTATAAAGATACAATAAATTTGATGTTTACGGCTGCAAATATACAAAAAATGCGGTAAAAATACCGCAATTTACCAAAGAAATTGCTGTATTTTTACCGCAAAATATGATTTATGAAAAAAAGCCACTATGCTTTACTTCTTCTTAGGTCTGCGACGAGCCCAACCTTCTTCCTCGAAGTTTGGCTCCTCGCCCTTGAACTTCACGTTGTCGTTGTTCTGGAAGAACTGGCGCCAATCGCCTGTATCCTCCTGAGGACGAGACTTTCTTCCGCCACGAGATTCGCCACGGCTTCCACGGCCTCCCTTTCCACGAGAATCTCTTGCATCATCAGAAGAACCTCTGCGACCACGACCTTCCGAACTGCGACCTCCTCTTTCAGAAGAACGGGCGCCTCTGCCCTCAGAACTGCGTCCGCCACGGGCTGCTCTGCCATGACCTTCCTCATCAGCATCGTTACATCTTACGGTTCTGCCCTTGTACTCAGTACCGTTCAATGCCTTCATCACGCGCTTCGCATCCTCCTCAGGCACCTCGATGTAGGCAAACTTACTCAGCAGGTCGATGTGACCCACCTCCTGGCGACCCTTCACGTGCTTGTTCAGATACTGCATGATTTCGCCCGGATAGAAACCATCCGCCTTACCCAGGTTGATGAACAGTCTCTTGAAACCAGCCTCTGTCTCGTGCTTTCTGCGACCGTTAGAAACCTTGCCACGGCCTTCGCCACGGCTTCCACGACCTTCGCCGCCACGGGAACCCTTGCCTGTTTCAGGCTTGATAATTTCAGGAGCGTTCTTATAGTAATCGAGGAACTTACCGAAGGTGATGGTCACCATCTTCTTGATGATGTCCTCCTTGTCGATGTACTCAAACTGGCGGTTGATTTCAGCCATGTATGGTTCAATCTGATCCTCATCCACATCGGTCTTCATGATGTCGTCCATGGTCTTGAAGAGCTGCTTCTTGCAGATTTCCTCTGGGGTTGGCAAAACGCCGTCCACGAAGTCCTTGCCAATCTGCTTCTCAATCTGGCGAACCTTGAACTTCTCTCTGGTATGGATGATAGAGATGGATGTTCCCTTCTTTCCGGCACGACCCGTACGACCACTTCGGTGGGTGTAACTTGCCACATCATCAGGCAAACCATAGTTGATAACGTGAGTCAGATCATCTACGTCCAGACCACGGGCAGCCACATCGGTAGCCACCAGGAACTGAACGGTATGGTTGCGGAACTTCTGCATGGTGAGGTCACGCTGCTGCTGGCTCAAGTCGCCGTGCAGCGCCTCAGCATTATAACCATCCTTAATCAGCTTATCTGCAATATCCTGAGTCTCCAGCTTGGTGCGGCAGAAGATAATCGCAAAGATGCGTGGATAGAAATCCACCACGCGCTTCAGGGCGAGATACTTGTCCTTGGCATTTACCAGATAGTAGATGTGGTTTACATGCTCAGCACCCTCGTTGCGCGAACCCACTACGATTTCCTTGTGGTCGTGCAGGTAGTTGAGGGCAATCTTCTCGATGTCCTTGCTCATGGTAGCCGAGAAGAGCAGAGTGTTTCTATCTTCCGGAACGTTCTCGAAGATGGCATTGATGCTCTCAGAGAAGCCCATGTTCAGCATCTCGTCAGCCTCATCAAGCACCACGTTGTTCACGTTCTCCAACTGAGCCACGCCACGATTAATCAAATCGAGCAGACGACCAGGGGTTGCCACGATAATCTGCACACCATGCTTCAGGGTGCGAATCTGGCTTCCGATGTCGGTACCGCCATAAACTGCGGCAATATGCAAACCGTCGATGTACTTGGCAAAACTGTTCAAATCGTCAGCTATCTGGAGGCAGAGCTCACGTGTAGGACTGAGGATGATAGCCTGTGTCTGCTTGCTGCTGGCATCAGTTTTCTGGATAACCGGAATACCGTAAGATGCAGTCTTACCCGTACCGGTCTGCGCCAACGCAATCACGTCGTTCTTATTACCAAGCAAATATGGGATTACTTCTTCCTGAACTGGCATTGGATTCTCAAATCCAAGCTCTTCGATGGCACGGCGAATCTCCTCGCTCACGCCCAATTCTTCAAATGTCTTCAAATCTTTTTAACCTTAATTCATTATAATCTAAATGGAAGGCCGAATTCACCCTCCCAGCCATGAATTAGGGTGCAAAATCCTTCCGAAACGCTTGCGGCAATCCCACGCATTTATTAAGATTGCCTAAATTCGGGTGCAAAGATACGAAAAAAATGCGAGTTTCTTGCATTTTTTGCGCAGAAATCATTATCTTTGCATTATCTTTACAGGTAAATCGGGCAATATTGCTCCGAACTAGCTAACAAGAATCATAAACATCAACCGAGAAGAACGAATATCGCGTCACAACGACATCGCTTAACCTCGAATAACAAAGAATCGAAAAAAATGAAAAAGGTAATTTTCACCCAGGATTGGATGGCAATGCATCCATACGAGAAACCAAACGAAGTAGATCAGTACTATACAGAACTGGCTAACGAAATATACCACGCCCTCGACGAGGCGTGCTTCACCCATCAGTTTAAGAATGTGGAGGATGCCAAGCAGCTTGCACTCAGCATTGCGGGCTACTTTGAGGATGTGATTTCCGGTGCAGGAATCTGGAAGGCGTTTACTGCAGAATGCAAGAAGCGCTACGGTACCTACATTCCTTTCTATGAGAACGAGGACGATTTCGTTCCGAATACCCTGAACGAAGATGTTCCAGAATACGATCCGGAAGAAATCAACTTCGCCGACATCAAGTTCCTGTGCTGGCACCATTACCAGCAGAGCACCTACATTCAGGAAGCCGTTCCTTTCCTCTTCAGTACGATGACGCTGGCTGCCAAGCTTGCCTATAATCTTCTCGACAAGGAATATGAGACTGCGCCTGAGAATGAGCGTCTGATTACCTATCTGAGCGAAATGCCTGTACTGGAGGGGCAGAATGAAGAAGAAGAGAAGCAGCTCGACGAAATCCATCGCCGCGACACGTTGGCTTGGTTTCACTATGGCTGCTACTTCAATGTGGGCAATCGCCAACGCCTGCAGTTCGCTCTCCAGCAGATGGCAAATTCTCCTCAGGGACTTACAGAGCCTATGGCCTACTCCGTACAGATGGAGATGACCATTGCCAGCAGAAGCAATCTTCTGGCGCTTACTTCCTTAGAGTGGCTTGAGAAGATTACGGCTGAAATGCCTACCCACAAGCTCTGGGAGGATAAGGAATTCAAGGAGAAGATCGAGAAGATGGAGGCTAGCGTAGATCGCGAGAAGGCTATCCACGATTACAACCTGCTGAAGGCAAAGGATTATGGCGACAAGTTCATCTTCCTGGAGGATGTGAAGACCCTGAAGGAGTTTCTCAATGAGATTGAATTCGAATTGCCTAAGGATATCCGATTCCCACAGAAATACGAAAAGGGCATCATCGTGAGCGCAAGTCCTTATACGGGTATCAATATCAGTTTCGGCTTCGCCCACTGCATCGCTTCGCCTGAAAATCCTTACTACAACGCTGAGCGCGCTGAAGAAGACTGCTTCAGCATCATCAGCGGCAACGGCCGCCCACTTCCTTACGAGATTGTGTGCAAGCTGATAGACAACAATATGTTGCCTGACGCCAATATCTTCACCAGCCGATATGTGAAGGAGGAAGGCTTGAAGATTACCCAGGCAAACCTCCAGTTCCTTGCCGATTACTATCTGATGGGCAGAAAGGACAAGGATCTGTCACCAGCAGAATTGTGGTAAAATCATACAGAATATTCAAAAGTTTAGAGAAGAAAGAGCGGAAAAACAACTGTTAACTGTTAACTCTGTTAACCCCCGGTTGTTCTTCCGCTCTTTTTTATTTTTAGTAATTTCTCAGTTAGTTATTCAAAAATCACTAATTTAAAATTTGCTTGCACTTGATTAACCAAGTCGCATAATCGGGAGTAAATGACTGTAAACTCTGTTAACCCCTATTTCAGATTCTTATCCAGAAACTCCAGCATTTTCTCCTGCGCCTTCAAACCGCAGGAATGAGGAATTTCCCAAAGCTCCGTATCCAGCAGATTATCTGCTCCCTGACTCTTCCAAACCTGATGCATTTCGCTGAAAGCATCTTTTACGCCGGGCACTGGGAAGAGCTTGTCTTTTGTACCATTGATGAAGAGCATCGGTTTCGGACAGGCGAGGGAGGCGATGTGAGGTTTGTCGATAAGAAATCTATCTTCCTGTTTATAAGATTAGTTATTGTTTGCAAAATTAAGAAATTATCCGCAAAAAGAGCCCAATAATCTCGATATTTTTGCGTACCTTTGCCTAAACATCTATAAATAACGGATAAAACATTATCAAATAGAAGATAAAGCAATATGAAAATAGCAGTTTTTTGTTCAGCAAATAAGAATATCGACCCCGACTTCTTCACATTGACTGAAGAGATGGGAAAGTGGATGGCTGAGAACGGCCACGACCTGGTTTTCGGCGGCTGCAACTCCGGTCTGATGGATTGCATTGGCAAGGCTGTAAAGGCGAATGGCGGCAGAACCATCGGTGTGGTTCCTACGCTTGTAGAGCGAGGAGGCAGAACCTTCCCAGATCTCGACATCGAGATTCCGTGTGATAATCTCAGCGACCGCAAGGACCTGATGCTTGCCCAGGGCGACATCTTCGTAGCCCTTCCTGGCGGCATCGGCACCCTGGATGAAATCTTCACCATCGCCGCCGCCCACACCATCGGCTACCATCACAAGATGGTGATTCTCTACAACATGAAAGGCTTCTGGAACTCCACCATCGCCCTGCTGGATGATATGGCAGAGAAAAGCATGATTCGCGGCGATTGGCGGGATGTGATTGAAGTGGCGGATAACCTGGAAGAATTGACAAAGCTCTGCGAGGCATAAAAATCCTATATGAAATAGATGAAGAAAGAGTGGAAAAACAACTGTTAACTGTTAACCCCAGTTGTTCTTCCGCTCTTGATCATTCTAAAATATTATCTATTTAAATCTTATCTATTATCTCCAATAAGAAATCTTTTATTCTGCCAGCAGCTTCTCTGCCATCGCCTTACCCAGAGCCTCGCACTGTGCCTTCACCTCTGGAGTAATCGCCTGCTTCATATCCACCGGCTCGCCCACTGGCTCGTAGTGGAGCTTGGTTTCGTTCCACTCCTGAATCTTAGCCACAGCCTTGCTTGCCCAGCAATGAGAGCCGTACCAGCCAAGAAGGTGGTTCTTGACGTCCTTATTGGCAAGCTCGGAGAGGAGAACCTCCATCTCGTGATAAAGACCGGCATTGTAGGTTGGAGCACCTACGATGAGACCCTTGTAGCGGAAGATGTCGCGCAGGATGTAACTGTGGTGAGTCTTTGAGATGTTGTACATCACGATGTTCTTCACGCCAGCCTTGCTTGCTGCACGGGCGATGATTTCAGCCATGCGCTCGGTGTTGCCGTACATGGTGCCGTAACAGATAACCAAGCCCGGCTCCGTCTCATACTTCGACATCTTATCATACATGCCGATTACCTTCTCAATATGCTCGTGCCAAACCGGACCATGGGTTGAGCAGATGTAATCCAGATCCACGCCAGCCAACTTCTTCAAGGCATTCTGAACAGGGATTCCATACTTACCCACAATGTTTGAGTAGTAGCGAACCATCTCCAGCCAGAAAGTCTCGCAGTTGATTTCCGTATCGATGATGCCGCCGTTCAGTGCGCCGAAGCAGCCGAACGCATCGCCCGAGAAGAGCACCTTATTCTTCGCATCGAGGGTCACCATGGTTTCTGGCCAGTGAACCATAGGGATAAGGACAAAGCTCAGCTCGTGGTTGCCCAGAGAAAGGGTTTCGCCATTCTTCACCTCTACCACGTCATCAGTTACACCGTAGAAGCCTTCCAGCATTCCCAGGGTCTTCTTGTTGCCCACAATCTTGATGTTAGGGTAATATTTCTTGATGAGGGCGATGGAGCCGCTGTGGTCAGGTTCCATGTGGTTGATGATAAGATAATCGATTTCGCGGTCGCCAATCACCTCGTGAATGTTCTCGAGAAACTGGGTGAAGAAATCTACCTCTACAGTATCTACCAGCGCTACCTTCTCATCGTCAATGATATAAGAGTTGTAGCTCACTCCGTTAGGCAAAGGCCAGAGGCCCTCAAAACGATGCTTGTTGCGGTCGTTAACGCCTACGTAATAAATCTTGTTTATAATTTCTGTCATATCCTTATATTTTTACAATTCCTTCTTCTTTTCTTCTCCAAATTCCTTGGAAACATAATTGTAGATGTCCTTGCAGCATTCGGTGGAGAACTCCTGGGCGCTCTTCAGGAGGCTATCCCATTGCGCCTCAGATAATCCACGGTCGATATCCTCGCGGGTGATTCCATCCTTGATCAGTCCGAATACGAAACCGGCATTGAAGTTATCGCCGGCTCCGATGGTGCTCACCGGCTTCATCTTCTCCGAAGGATAACTCTTGGCAAAGCCGTTCTCGGCTCTCACCTCCACAGGCTCAGCACCCTGGGTGCAGATAAACTTCTTGCAGTAGAAACTGATTTCGGCATTATACACCTTATCCGCCTCCGGCTTCTTGTAGAGGATTCCGAAGTCCTCATGGCTTCCGCGCACAAAATCAGCATACTCCAGGTTCTCTATCAGATTAGGCGTAATCTTCATGATCTCATTCTGATGAGAAGCACGGAAGTTGATGTCGTAATAGAGGATGGCACCGTGATTCTTGGCGTACTCCAGAAAACCGGCCACCTGAGGACGAACCACCGGATTCAGGGCGAAGAACGAACCGAAGAGCACGATGTCGCCAGGATTGATTTCGGGAGTGGCAAACTCCAGCTGGTCGTGGGGATGGTCCTTGTAGAAGATGTAGTCGGCATTGTTGTTCTCGTCGAGGAACGCCAGCGAGAGCGGCGACTTCGATTCCGGAAAGATGCTCACATTGTCGGCATTCACCCCATTATCTCTCAGAAACTGAATCACATACTCACCAATACGGTCGTTGCCCGCCTCGCTGATAAACGAAGCATTCACGCCCGCACGTCCCAACGAGATGACTGCATTGAACGATGAGCCACCTGGTACTGCCTCTATCGGCTTGCCGTTCTTGAAGATGATATCAAGCACGGTCTCTCCTATTCCTATAACCTTACGCATTGTTTTATGTCTCTATTTATATTTTTTTGGGGACAAAGATAATTCTTTTTGGCGATAATGCAAAATAAATGCCCAATATTTTGGATAAATTACATTTTCAATGTAACTTTGCACCTTGAAATGAAATACAATACTTATACATTAGACAACGGACTCCGCATCATCCACCTGCCATCAGATAGCAAGGTGGTGTATTGCGGCTATCAGATAAACGCCGGTACCCGCAACGAGGAGCCGGGCGAGGAGGGCTTGGCTCACTTCTGCGAGCACGTCACCTTCAAGGGCACCGAACGCAGAAAAGCCTGGCACATTCTCAACTGTCTGGAGAGTGTGGGCGGCGACCTGAATGCCTACACCAACAAGGAGGGCACGGTGTATTACTCCGCCATCCTGAAGGAGCACATCGCAAGGGCCGTGGACCTGCTTTCCGACATCGTCTTCCACTCGGTTTATCCGCAGACGGAGATAGATAAGGAGGTGGAGGTTATCTGCGATGAGATAGAGAGCTATAACGATTCGCCTGCCGAACTGATTTACGATGAGTTCGAGAATATCCTCTTCAAGGGTTCTCCGTTGGGGCACAATATCCTGGGCACAGCCGAGCAGGTTCGGGCTTTCAAGACGGAGGATGCGCTACGCTTCACAAGGAAACTTTACCGGCCGGATAATGCGATATTCTTCGCTTATGGGGATATTGATTTCAAGAAGCTGGTGAAGCTTATCCAGAAGGCTTTGGGAGAGTGCCCAAAAGGCCGAGAGCTTGCTTGCTCGGCGGATTGCAAATCCGCCGAAACGCCTACGGAAGAAAGGATTGCTGAAGAAACGCCTACTGGCGAAACACCTACGGAAGAAATGGAAGCAGGCGATGCAAATCATAAAGTTCAAAGCTCAAAGTTCAATGTTCAAAGTAAAGTTGCTGGCCAGACAATCGTGATGCAGAAGAATACCCATCAGGCTCATGTGATGATTGGAACCCAGGCTTACGATGTGAACGACGACCGACGAATGCCGCTCTATCTGCTCAACAATATGCTGGGCGGACCGGGTATGAACGCCAAGCTGAACCTCGCCCTCAGAGAGCACAACGGATTGGTTTACACCGTAGAAAGCACGATGGTGGCTTATGGCGACACGGGCACCTGGAGCATCTATTTCGGCTGCGATGAGCACGATGTGAAGCGCTGCCTCCGCCTGGTTCGCAAGGAGCTGGATAAGTTCATGCAGAAGCCATTGAGCGATGCGCAGCTCAAGGCTGCCAAGAAGCAGATAAAGGGTCAGATAGGCGTGGCTTGCGACAACCGCGAGAACTTCGCCCTCGACTTCGGCAAGAGCTTCCTGCATTATGGCTGGGAGAAGAACGTGGACCGCCTCTACGAGCAGGTGGATGAGATTACCGCCGCCCAGATTCAAGCCGTGGCTCAGGAACTGTTTGATAAAGACAGGCTCACCACCCTGATTTTCAAATAGTTTTTGGAAAGGCAGAAGGCAAAGCCCCACACGCCATAAAAGCAGAAGGTGTTAGAAAAACATCCTCGAATAGGGGGTAGAAACAAAGAAATCGGGCTGTTAACTGTTAACCAACCCGATTTCCTTTTATATATAATGTATATCTGATGTTTTAATGTTAAACAAAAAAAGGAGCATCATCTGCTCCCTCATTCCGGAAAGCCCCATTGGCTCCCCTTCTACATCTCGGAAGCCCATATTGGCTTCCTACTTTGCTTCAATTACTGTTTCTGAACTTTTAAAGTTCCTTACTTCACTGGCAGCTTAAGCAAACTTGTTGCTAGCTGCGCCTACTGTTGCAGCAAATGCTACTACTGCTGCGAAAACAATACCTAATACTAACATAACTTTTCCCTTTCTTTACTTTAAATTCAATATTATCCTTTTCTTAACAATCTTTCAATGTTACCCTATTTTCAATCTTTACCTTATTTCTAATACCTCTCTTATCCTGAAATCAATCATTAACCTTTTCCGTATCCTGACTTTTCAATCTTAATCCCTTATTATCAATACCTTTCGTATCCTGAAATTACTAATCTTTTATCCTTCTTTCTTAATTCCGATGCAAAGATACAACTTTCTGTGTTCGCACACAAACTTTTCTCCTAAAAAGTTTCAAAAAGCCCCGATTTCTTGATGAAGGTCAAGAACCTTTACAGAGATGTTACAAAAAGGCGGTATTTTTAAAGCTTTTGCCCTTTCAGGGCGACATTTTGTATTTGTTCTAAAACCCAGGGCGATGCCCTGGGCTAGGAGCTTCTGCCCTTTCAGGGCGTATGAGCATTGGCTTCTGCTTTTTTCAGGGCGTATGGGCATTGGCTTCTGCTTTTTTCAGGGCGTATGAGCATTGGCTTCTGCTTTTTCAGGGCGTGCTGACAAAAGCGGGAGCGTGGGACTTTCGCCACGCCCGCTTTACTAGCCTTACGCTGCCATTCCAGGCGTTCCATAATGACCATACTTGGCGATGAACTTAGCCGTCTTGGAGAAGGTATCATCATCGTTCTTCACGATGAAGCCACGCTTCTTCCAGTTGCATAGGAGGATGGCAAGCTTCGTCTTGGTGCCATGAACCATACAGACATTCTGAATCTCAGCCTTGTCAAAGGTATCGTGAACGAAGAGAAGAAGATTGCTCACACCGGATGAATGATAGATAGAACGGGTGTCTGCATCTATCGCCTCCTGCATCTGATTGCCGAAGAAACGCATCTTGCACCACAAATCATACTTCACGCTCCATACGATGAAATCCTCCATCGCCTTCTCCCACTTCTCGCCATTCGCCAGATAAAGCACCATTGCGCGGCGGAAACCATTCGCCAGCCCACGCTTGGCAAACTCGGCGTAAGGCTTGTTGTAAGCCAGCTGAGCCATCTCCATAATCTCACTGCCCAGTCGCTCGATAAGCTGGCGCGCCTTCCTGCACTCCTTGAATCCGCTGGCAGCATTCAAATGATGGATGTAAGGAGCCAGCTCCGACTTGAACAGCGCATCATACTCTCCCACTACCGGATAAGGAGCGAAATCGGGACGGATGATGGTGGCAAGCGACAGTCGGCTCACGGCTCCATCAGCCACCTCTCTTACCGAGAAGAACTTCTGCGTAACGGCAATGGTGCTCGAAGCATTCCAGTTGAAACGGGTCTTTACGCGGGCGGTTACGCTCTTGGTGCCCACACGCTCCTGACCGTCTTCTGAATTGTCCCAGCAGAGACGGATCAGCTGGCTAGGGTCGTTGAACTTCCTGAGCATGTCCACCTCGTCCATCTTGCAGTAGAGATAGGCGCCGCCAGCCTTCTGCACGTCGTCGAGACGCTGGATGTAGGCAGCACGGGTAAGGTCGGGCGAAACGATACGGATGCAGATGTCTTCCGGACGCACCGGCTTCTTCTTGTTGTCGCCCATGGTGTTCACCTCGTCCTTCCAGTCCTGCTCCTTCTGACGGTTCACCTTATCCATCTGCACCAGGTCTTCGATGATGCAGTCGATAGGTCCGTTTACCGCCGATTTGCCTGACGACATCGGCGCTACGAGCAGGTTCATCATCGCTGCCTCGTGCACCTGATTGTCGATGTAACGGAAGGTTACGCCCTTGAGATGAGCGGCAAGCGGAGGGAACACGGCCATCGCCACAGCCGGCTTGAAATCGGCTGGCACCTTGCTGGTGAGCAACTTGATGAGCTTAGGCAATCGGGCAGGCATCTGAGGAGGAACATCAGCGTAGATTCCCGCCTTCTCTGTGGCCTGCTTGGCAAGATAGTTCTTGCGGGCAAGCTCCACCGCCTGCTTCACGAGCTGGGGCATTTCCGAGGACTGAGCCACCTTGCAGGCGCTCTCTACAGAGGCGAACGCCTTCGCCTCGTCTTCGCCGAAGATTTCGATTACCTGCTTAATCCAAGCCGCCTCGCTATTGCAGATGTATCTGAGCAGGCAGGCTTCACGATAGATGAAGTTGTTGCGGTTGCCATGGGCAGGAGCGCCGCCCATCAGCTCCACCAGCGCCTTGGTAATCTCCTCGTAAGGAACGCCATCGTATGTCTGCTCATACTGCACGGCATTGGCAGCCTTTCTCGCCTTCTCCTCCTCGCTCTCGATAGGCTGGAAATCTACGGTTGGAGCAGAATCAATATCCAGCGGACGACCGTCAATATCCAGTCCTCTCTTTCTGTAAGCCTCACGATATTCTGCCACGGCTTCCTCATCCAGTCGCTTGTACCAGTCGTCGGCAGTATAGATCTGGCTCACGGCATCGGTGATGAAGATGATGCGCTCAGGCGTAACGCAGCTAGGGTCCTCGGTGGCATGGATGAGCTTGCAGAAGGCGCTCTGAGCCTCAGCGATGGTCATTCCGATAGGGATTCGGATATCGATGTGCGCCTTGTTACGAGCCGAACGTTCCACGTGAAGCACTTTTCCCTTCCAAAGCTCGATGTCATCGGCAGAGAAAATCTTCTCTCTGAAAAGCTTCTCCTGCGGGTCATCAAACATTCCGTTCAGCAGCAGGGCATTCTTCACCGCCGCCTCTACCTCCTCCGGGTTGTCGATGTCAACGGTGGTTTGGAAGGTGAAGGTCTCCGGGTCGATGGTTTTCTGGGCACGATGGTCATCGAGGAAGTGGAAGTAGTGAGGAGAGCGGAATGGCAGCTGCTTCTTGAGGACGGAAATCTGCTTGTCGAGCTGCTTGAAGGTCTCGCCTGCCTTCACCTCCTCCTGCTTCTTGATGATGGCGAAGGCAAGGTCATCCTCGTTCTGATACTGCGCAGCATCCACAGCCTCAGCCACCTGCTGCAGCATCTGCTTCTGCTTGGCGGTGAGGTCGCGAATCTGACCTACGAGGGTGCAGAGCCAAGGCTGCTTGGTAAGCTCGGTGTAGTAATCGAGAAGATAAGAGGAAATCTTACCCATGTTCGCATTGCGATTAGGGTTCATGGCGATGAGACGACGGCTCATCTGCTTGCACTCATCAAAAGAAAGATTGTTGTTTACCATTTGAATATTATTTAGATTATACAATGACTGGATTGCTGAAAACCAGCCACTTCTCTTCCGAAAAGCGATGCAAAGATAAACAAAAAAATAGCCGTTTACAAGTTTTTTCTGGAATAAAAAAGCAGGGGTATAATGAGGGTATAAAACAAGGTATAAAGAATCATCAAAGGGTATAGGAGGGGTATAAGCGAGGTATTAATATACCCCGCTAGCTACCATCTCCCGCCGTCATCTCGTCATCATTCTTGGTGTCCGAGTCTGGCACTTCCTTATCCACCTGTTTCGGCAAGATTTCCTTCAAGTCCACATTCTCCAAAAAAGCTGTTGCGCCCAAAATCTTCTTGAAAGCATTCACAATATCGCAATAATGATTGAATCTTTCTAAGCTTACCGAGCCCAACTTATCTGAACTAAGTTTCCACCATTCCAGAGCCGCATATTCGAATGGGTCAGATTTCACCTGCGCAAGATCCTTCCATTTGCAGAGCGGAGCACGCCCCGTATTCTCCGGAGGTATTTTTTCATACAGGTGGGCCAGATGTTTGCAGAAGGCCGTAGGAGTTCCCATATTGAATAGCCCCCACCCGTTTAAGAGGCGGAACACAGGAAACCAGTCGGATTGCCTTTTCACCAGCACTTCAGGACAGCCTTTTTTCTTATAAACCGCTATCTTCGGAATTACCAAATCAACCAGTTCCATGAATTTCTCTTTCTTCACTTCGTTCGAAGGCTTGGCACCCACCGCCTTCATCGCCTTCATCGCCAGCAGCGCCTCCTCGTTGCCGTGCTTGCCCCACTGCTTCACATCGCTCACCCTGCCGTTCATAATCATCAACACGATGCCCGAAAGCAGCTGGAGCATCATCTTGCGAGGCACACGCTTATAGAATACCTGACGGAGGAAATCTACCGGGTCGGCCTTGAACGTGGGATAGAGCGAATATGGGAAGGCATAGAGCTGCTGTTCTATGGCGTCCAGCTGGTCTTTATAGTCGTAGGCACCCGTCTGCTTCTGCTTGAGGGCGATAGGCGCATCTACGAAGAACGACTGGGCTGCCCGTTCACGATAAGCTGAACTGGTAATGAATCCCATCTCCGTATACAGTTGCTCGCCCATGCGATGGATTTCCTCATCGTCTATGAGGTCGAGGTTGTTGAGAATGCGGTTTCTCGTCTGCGTCATCTCGCGCGAATAATCGCTTCGCTGTATTTCCATGAAGCTGCTGAGCCGCTCCCTAGCCTCTTCCAGGTTGTCGCGCAGCTCTGCCTCCAACGCAGACCGGGAATCGGCATCAAGAGGGTTCTTATCGGCTTCAGCGGAATCTGAATTATGAGAGGAATCTGAATCCCGTGAGAGTTGCTCCTGGATGCTGATGATGTCGTTGATGACGCCTTCCAGCATCATGGTGCAATCACTGAAACGGGTCAGCTTGTCGATGGGCAGAATGGGTCCGGAATAGTGCCAGCCGTCATAGATTCCGTCATCATAGATTTCCCTGCGTGCCTGCTCTATCTCCTGCTCAGAGACGTCCACGCGCGCCTCCACTATCAGCTGGAGTCCCGACTTCTCATCGGCTCCCTCCTTGCTGTTGCTTCCCAGGCATCGGGTGCGCAGGTTCCTGCCCTTCCGGGCAATGATGAGGGCTCTTACGTCCTCGCCCTCCAGGGCTGAGACATAGCCGATGAAAAGCTGCTTGTCGTAAGCCTTCACCGCCAGCATATCAAAGGGGTTGGCGTCATCGGGCACGAGGCAGATGGTTCTGCCCACTGCCTCCCTGGCGTATTCTACCTCACGACCTTTCACGTCGTTGTGGGTAAGACCTACTATATGGAATTTCAGTTTTTTCATTTTATGTTGTTATTATTGTTTTGATGTTGTTATAGTCGGGTACAAAAGTACGGCTTTTCGATGAACCCACCAAGCATACTTGTTTAAATTTCCTAAAAGAGCATCTGGGAGCAGCAGGGGTTAACAGGGTTAACAGTTAACAGCTGTTTCTTCCTACCTCCCCCTTGCGTACCTTATTATTAAATATATATATATACTTATTTTTATATATGTGTGGGAGGGGGAGTATGCATTTTTGGGGTGTTAACTGTTAACCTGTTAACTCCTGATGCGGATAATGAGGGGGATGAGAGGGCATCTATGAAGACCGAGCCTAGGCATCATTGATGACAACGGGAGGTCTTAATAGAAGACGGAAAAAGATGAAGGACAATGAGTTACGAGTCAAAAAACTATGAGTTTTGGGGTAGAAAGCTATGACTTAGTTTTTTAACTAAAGGCTGCGAGAAGGCAGTGAGAAGGCTGTTAAAGGCTGCAAAAAACTGCGAGGCGATACTCTACCTTGATTATTTATAGGTAGAATATCGCCTCGTTGCCTTCATTGAAAAGGAGGTCCAGGATGCTCATATTCGGCTGAAAACCGTACTTTTGCTCGTAAACCTGGTAATAGCGCTGGGGAGCGAATTCTGCATCAGGAAGCGGCTTTTTGGGGCGAATAGCATCGCGGAAATCCTTGATTTCATCCTCATCTTTCAGTTCTTTACTCTGAATATAGGCTTCGGTGATTGAAATCTTCGGACGGATGTCGAGAAGCTCTATCATCTTCTCTGTAGTCTCCATGTTGAAATCGAAGAGAAACTCGTATTTCTTTTCGAAGAAGGGGCGGATGTCGTCCTGATAATATTCGAAGAAAGGGCTCTCGCCGTAGGCGGAGAGGAGCGCATTCCAGTGGACGTGGCGCCAGTTGGCGTGGTCGGAGATGCGGATGTCCTTCATCGCCAGCGATGTGTTGTGGTTCGTTGGGATGGTGAGCGAGAGGGGGCCGTTGGTGGTTGGGATGATCATACGGTTGCGATAGGTTTGCTTGATAAAGCTCTCGTGGCGCTCTATCAGGCATTCATCGTAGCGGTTCAGCTTCTGATACCACTGGATGGGGCCGAAATATGTGGAAGAAAGAAGGGCTTTCAATTTTGAATTTTAAATTAAGGATTAATAATAAGGGCGAGCGATGGGATCGGCTAAAACAGCTTATACGCCTTGCCTATCATCTGATGCTTATGCACCACCTGCTGCCCGGTAGGCGTTTTCAGCAGATAGAAGCGGCAATCCTTGCAGCCGCAGCGCTTGCAGCACACCGTAGGAATGATATACTGCACCGTATCGATGCGAATCGTATCGCCCGGCTGCTTCTCTACCCTACCTATGAAATAAGCCTCAGCAACTATCTTGCGGCGCTGGTTGCGGCGCTGATACGTGACGGAATCACGGAACACAACCACATCGCCACGATTGAAAAAATCGCAGTCAATCCTATTCACTATCACCCGGTTGCCAGCTTTCAGTTGCGGAGGAAGACCTCCGGCGGGCACCGTGAAGACAGTGAAGGCAAAGGTTCGCACCACCCACACCAGGAGCAGCGACAAGCCTAAAGCTATTAGGAACTTAACTGCGATTTTCAAATCTATCTTTGCTTTCTTGATTTCAAAAACTTCTGTTACTTGATGTTATCTACGAAGTTGAACAGGCGATTCCAGCGGATGCCTGAGAAGCCTGGATGGTCAGGACTGTGGCTCCACCAGATGAAGATAGGCTTGCCCACGATGTGATCCTCTGGCACGAAGCCCCAATAGCGGCTGTCGGCTGAGTTGTGGCGGTTATCGCCCATCATCCAGTAGTAATCGAGCTTGAAGGTGTAGCTCTTCGCCAGCTTGCCGTTGATGAAGATGTTGCCCTGGCTATCTACCTTCAGGTCGTTGCCCTCGTAAACCTTGATGCAGCGCTCATATACTGGCAGATTCTTCAATGTCAGAGCAATGCTCTTGCCCTTCTTCGGAATCCATACAGGACCGTAATTATCGCATGTCCAGCCGGTGTAGGCGTTGAGCGGATAAAGGTCTCCGTATCTCGCATCAGTATTGATGGAGATGCTCTCCACGAGGTTCTTGTTCGCCTTCAGCGCCAGATAAGCCTTCTTGGTGAGTGGAATCACGCCGCTCTGATTATACATCAGCAGGTCTTCGTTGGTGATTCCCAGCTCATCGGCAAGGTCGATAGGGAACTCGCCCTTGAGCTTCATCTTGTAGGTATATTGCACATTATCAGGCTCCTTGTTTGCCTTGCCGTCAAGATAAACGATGCGGTTCTTGATCTGCAGGGTCTGACCCGGCAAACCTACGCAGCGCTTCACGTAGTTCTCGCGGCGGTCGGTAGGACGGCTGATGATGTCGCCATATTCGCCCGGCATACTGGCGATGTAGTTGCGTCCGGCAGCATACACTTTTTCGAAGTAATGGCGCTGCTGCAATGGGTTCAGCACGCGCACATCCTGCTGCTGCCCGTTCTGCTCCAGAATCTGATCGCCGATGGAATAAACCATCTGATAGTAATCATTCGCCTGATAGCGCTCCTCGTTGCAGAGGGTGTCGCCGGCAGGATAGTTGAACACCACGATGTCGTTGAGCTTCACGTTGCCCAATCCCTTCACGCGGCGGTAATCCCAGTGAGGCCACTCCACGTAGCTCTTCACATTAACCAGCGGCATGGTGTGCTGGGTCAGAGGCATGGTGAGCGGGGTTTCCGGAATGCGAGGTCCGTAGCTTACCTTGCTCACGAAGAGATAGTCGCCCGTGAGGAGACTCTTTTCGAGAGAGGAAGATGGAATCACATAGTTCTGGAAGAAGAAGAGGTTGATGAAATAAACCGCTACGAGCGCGAATACGAGCGCATCAACCCAGCTCATGATGAAACGGATAGGACCTTCCTCATCCTTCCACCACTGCCAGTGAATCTTCTTGGTGATGTAAACGTCGAAGATGAACGGAACCACGATGAGTCCCAGCCAGCTCTCAACCCATATCAGGAAGAGGAGGTAGAGGGCGAGAACCACTGCGAACTTCGCCCACTGCACCTTCATATTAAGTTTTTGTTTCTGCTTGTCAATCATATTTTTTCTTTCTTAATTTCAGGAGAAATCCTGTTTCAAGAAATCATATTTCCGAGATTCCTGATTTAGAACTTAAATAAATCTGAGGTTGTGAGCAAGCCGGAATGGTTGGCTGTGAACTCAGCAGCGAGAACAGCTCCGAGAGCAAATCCCTTGCGTGAGTGGGCACTGTGCTCGATGGTAATCATATCAGCATCTGAATCATACATCACAGCGTGGATTCCAGGAACCTCGCCATCACGTACGCAGTTGATCACCAAATCCTCATCGGTGATGTTTGCATCACCCTCATCGTGATGACCATCCTCTGTCCAGTAGGTTACGCCACGCTTCCAGTCCTTCTTTCTGTCGATGTTGTCGATAATTTCCTCGGCAAGCGTGATGGCTGTTCCTGATGGAGCATCGAGCTTATGCACGTGGTGGGTTTCCTGCATGCATACTGAGTACTGTGGGAAACCGTTCATAATCTTAGCCAGATAGCGGTTTACGGCAGAGAAGATAGCCACACCGATGCTGAAGT
>ERZ506429.162-NODE-162-length-24891-cov-5.91263_pt1 | contig 24891 bp, 20 predicted proteins | sample MGYA00513664_ERZ506429 | MGnify/ENA metagenome assembly ERZ506429 | reverse complement strand
TTAGCAGTCCGTACGGGAATCGAACCCGTGTTTCCGCCGTGAGAGGGCGGCGTCTTAACCGCTTGACCAACGAACCGTGTATTATACTATCATGGAGTTTTAAAAAAAGCAAGTACTTTTTTAAAAAAACTTGATTTTTTTTTCTGATAGTGCTATTATACCTATGATAACAACGTTGACTAGATTGAGAGAGGGCAAAAGTCCTCTCTCAATTCACGTTTATAAACATCAGGCAGCTATTCAGAACCACTTGGAACAATTATGAATAGTTACAAGTATAAAAAAGAGAGGTGATAAAATGTCAAAGGCAAGTATATATGAGGCAAAGACGGAGAACTTTATACAACCAATTCTTGACAGCATGAATTTTAAGCTTGTTGATGTCGAGTATGTTAAGGAAGGCGGCGTGAACTACCTGAGAGCATATATCGATAAGGAGGGTGGCATAACTGTTGATGACTGTGAAGTGGTTGCAAGGCAGATGAATGAGATTCTCGACAGAGAGGACTATATTCCTGATTCGTACACCTTCGAGGTCAGCTCGCCGGGGCTTGGAAGACCTCTCAAGAAGGAAAAGGACTATGTGCGCAATATGAATAAGGAGATAGAGATTCGCACATACAGGGCTATCAACAAATCAAAGGAATTTTATGGTCTGCTTAAAGCCTATGATAAGGATACAGTGACAATAACCGATGAAGACGGCAATGAGACTACATTCAATAAGAGTGACATTGCGCTTATACGTCAGGCATTGGATTTTTAATTAAAGCGCACGATAACACAAATAGGAGGAAAAAATAATGAGCAATGAGTTATTAGAAGCGTTAAATATATTAGAGCAGGAGAAAAACATCAGTAAAGAAACTTTACTTGAGGCAATTGAGAACTCTCTTGTGACTGCCTGCAAGAACCATTTTGGTAAATCAGACAATGTAAAGGTAGAAATAGATCCTGAGACATGTGCTTTCTCATGCTACCAGGAGAAGACGGTTGTAGATACGGTTGAGGATCCGGTTGAGGAGATTTCCTTAGCAGATGCGCACAAGGTAAACGGTAACTATCAGCTTGGAGATATCGTGAGAGTTGAGGTTAAGTCAAAGGAATTCGGACGTATTGCTACACAGAACGCAAAGAATGTTATCCTTCAGAAAATCCGCGAGGAGGAGAGAAAGGTAATATTTGACGAGTACAACAGCAAGGAAAAGGATGTTGTGACAGGTGTTGTTCAAAGATACATCGGAAAGAATGTCAGCATCAACTTAGGTAAGGCAGATGCACTTTTGACTGAGAGTGAGCAGATAAAGGGTGAGGTATTCAAGCCTACAGAGCGTATCAAGGTATATATTCTTGAGGTTAAGTCCACATCAAAGGGACCAAAGATTCTTGTTTCAAGAACACACCCTGAGCTTGTGAAGAGACTTTTCGAGTCAGAGGTTACAGAGGTTAAAGAGGGCATAGTTGAGATAAAGGCTATTTCACGTGAGGCCGGAAGCAGAACAAAGATTGCAGTATGGTCAAATGATCCAAACGTAGACCCTGTAGGAGCATGTGTAGGTATGAATGGTGCCAGAGTAAATGCTATCGTAAATGAGCTTCGCGGTGAGAAAATCGATATCATCACATGGGATGAGAATCCGGCAATACTTATCCAGAACGCACTTAGCCCTGCAAAGGTTATCTCTGTTATCGCAGATGCAGATGAGAAATCAGCAAAGGTTGTTGTTCCGGATTATCAGCTTTCGCTTGCAATCGGTAAGGAAGGACAGAATGCAAGACTTGCAGCAAGACTTACAGGCTTCAAGATTGATATCAAGAGCGAGACACAGGCTAGAGAGTCAGGGGACTTCATGGATTATGAGAATGACTATGAAGAGGATGATTATGATGACGATTATGATTATTCGGATGATGAGCTTGCTGAGAACGAGAGATTAGCTGATACAGAACAGGCAGATGTACAGGCAGAGGCTTTTGATACAGAGGCTGACGAGAACGAAGCAGCAGGTACAGAAAATGATGCGGCAGATAGTGGTGATGAGCAGTAATGGCAAATAAAAAGATTCCAATGCGCAAATGCGTAGGCTGTCAGGAGATGAAGGAAAAGAAGTCACTTATTCGCGTGGTAAAGACTGCGGAGGGCGACATAATTCTCGATGACACCGGCAAGAAAAACGGCAGGGGAGCTTATATATGTAAGAGCCTTGAATGCTTTAAAAAGGCTAAAAAGACAAAGGCACTTGAGCGTTCCCTTGGTGTTAGTGTATCAGAACAGGTATATGAGGAGCTTGAAAAGGAGATGAACCAAATTGACAGATAGAGTACTTTCTATGCTGGGATTAGCAGCAAAGTCAGGCAATGTGGTTAGCGGAGAGTTTTCTACAGAGAAAGCTGTAAAGACAGGAAAGGCATTTTTAGTGATAGTTGCAGATGATTCATCAGACAACACAAAGAAGCATTTTTCGGATATGACTGCTTTCTATGAGGTTCCGATTTATTTTTATAGTGACAAGGTGGGGTTAGGGAATGCAATAGGCAAAGAGTTTCGCGCTTCCCTTGCAGTAACGGATGAAAACCTTGCAAATGCAGTGATAAAAAAGCTGCAGTCGAATAAAACTGAATAATGGAGGAAAATAGATATATGGCAAAAATGAGAGTTCATGAACTTGCAAAAGAATTAAATATAAAGTCGCAGGAAGTCATAGACACATTAAACGGCACACAGTTTGCTGTCAAAAATGTGCAGAGCGGTCTTGAGGATGAGGCACAGCAAATTGTACGAAAGAAGTACGCGAAAACAGAAGTAAAAAAAGATGCACCTAAGAAGGAAGAACCTAAAAAGGAAGAACCTAAAAAGGATGAGGCTAAGGCAGCCGACAGACCAAAGAAAAAGGCAAGCATCACAGCAGTTTTCAATGCCCAGTACAGTAAGCAGGGTAGGAAAACAAATGGTGGAAACGGCAGCGGAAATAATGGAAATAACAGTTCGCAGCGCAGAAATGGCAATGGCAGACGCGATAATCAGTCATCACGTCCTGAGCAGCACAGCATTATTAAGCCAAGACCTGTCGGAGAGAGAGCTATGCGCCCTATAAGTGAGCGTACAGCGGATCCGTATGCAGATATGAAGGCAGCCAATTCACGTCCGGCACGTCAGGCTGACGCTGATAGAAGAAGCGACAGACGTCAGGACAATGGCGACAGAATCAACAACAGAAACACTGACAGAAATGCCGACAGAAGCAGAAATACGGACAGAAACAGCGATAGAAGAACAAACAATCGCGACAACAATAACCGAGATAACAGCAGAGACAATAATAGAGACAATAACCGAGGCTTCAGAAATGACGCCAGACGTCCTGCAGAGGGTGGCAGAAGCTTTGACAGAAATAATGATAGAAGCAGAAGCAATGACAGAAGCAGGAGCAATGATAGAAATAACGATAGAACAGGCAGCAGAGGTGATGACAGAAATCGTTTCAGAAAAGAAACAGTTGCAGTTGCAGCTCCTGATGATGTAAGAGGAAAGGAGAGCCGCGACAGAGGCAACGATAGAAAGAATAAGCATAATCACAATCAGAGCCAGAAGCAGGATAAGCTCGGAAAGAAGCAGGAGAATTACATCAATCTCGAGAAGCACGGCGGTAAGAAAAAGCCACAGCAGCCGAAGGCACAGCCAAAAGAGGATGAGAACGAGATTAAGACAATTTCTCTTCCGGAGAAGATTACAATAAGGGATTTAGCTGATAAGATGAAGGTTCAGCCTTCAGCCATTGTAAAGAAGCTTTTCATGAAGGGCGAGATGGTAACAGTTAACTCTGAAGTTGATTTTGCAGCCGCTGAGGAGATTGCTTTAGAGTTCAATTTCATATGTGAGGAAGAGGAGAAGGTCGATGTGATTGCAGAGCTTCTCAAGGAGGATGAAGAGGATGAGAGCAAGATGGTTCCTCGTCCACCTGTAGTCTGCGTAATGGGTCACGTAGATCATGGTAAGACATCACTGCTTGATGCCATCAGACAGACACGTGTTACAGACCGTGAGGCAGGTGGTATTACACAGCACATTGGTGCATCTGTTGTATCAATCAATGGCCAGAACATCACATTCCTTGATACACCGGGACATGAGGCATTTACAGCAATGCGTATGCGTGGTGCAAACTCTACTGATATCGCAATCCTTGTTGTTGCTGCAGATGATGGTGTAATGCCGCAGACTGTTGAGGCAATAAACCATGCAAAGGCAGCAGGTGTTGAGATTATCGTTGCAGTCAACAAGATAGATAAGCCAAGTGCCAATATCGACAAGGTTAAGCAGGAGCTCTCAGAGTATGAGCTTATCCCGGAGGATTGGGGCGGAAGCACAATATTCTGTCCTGTATCTGCACATACTAAGGAGGGTATCGACAATCTCCTTGAGATGATTCTTCTCACAGCAGAGGTGCTCGAGCTCAAGGCTAATCCTGATAGAAACGCAAGAGGTCTCGTAATTGAAGCACAGCTTGATAAAGGCCGTGGTGCGGTTGCCACAGTGCTTGTACAAAAAGGAACACTCCATGTCGGAGATCCAATCGCATGTGGAAGCAGCTATGGTAAGGTAAGAGCCATGATTGATGACAAGGGCCGCAGAGTAAAGGAGGCTAAGCCTTCTACACCTGTAGAGATACTTGGACTCAACAGTGTGCCTTCAGCAGGAGAGACATTTGTGGCATGCGATTCAGAGAAGGAGGCAAAGGCATTCTCTGACACATATATTTCAGAGGAGAAGAATAAGCTCATCGAGGATACAAAGGCAAAGATGTCACTTGATGATCTGTTCTCACAGATTCAGTCAGGCAACATGAAGGAGCTTGATATCATCGTAAAGGCAGATGTACAGGGTTCAGTTGAGGCTGTTAAGCAGAGTCTTGTCAAGCTTTCAAATGAGGAGGTTGTGGTCAAGGTCATCCATGGCGGCGTTGGTGCCATCAACGAGTCAGATGTTATCCTTGCATCAGCATCAAATGCAATCATCATTGGCTTTAACGTCAGACCGGATCCTGTTGCCAAGGCTACAGCAGACCGTGAGGGCGTAGATATCAGACTTTACAAGGTCATCTACAATGCAATCGAGGATGTATCTGCTGCCATGAAGGGTATGCTTGATCCTGTATTTGAGGAGAAAGTTATCGGACATGCGGAAATCAGACAGATTTTCAAGGCTTCAGGCGTTGGAAACATTGCAGGTTCATATGTGCTTGACGGATTTATGGAGAGAGGCTGCCGTGTCAGAATTAGCAGAGAGGGTGAGCAGATATTCGAGGGAGACCTTGCTTCACTCAAGAGATTCAAGGATGACGTCAAGGAGGTCAAGACAGGCTATGAGTGTGGTCTTGTATTTGACGGATTTAATGATATTCAGGAATTCGATATAGTTGAAGCTTACAAGATGGTAGAGGTTCCGAGATAATCATATATTGGTTATCTTGAATTAATGCAGCTATTCGGATAGTTACGGTTTAATATAAAAAGAAAGCGGGATTATATGAGAAAGAACAGCATAAAAAATATTCGTATCAACGAAGAGGTAATGCGTGAACTGTCAAATATCATACGCGGTGAGATAAAGGATCCGCGTATCAATCCCATGACAAGTGTTGTTGCTGTCGAGGTGGCACCTGATTTAAAGACAGCAAAGGCTTATATCAGTGTGCTTGGTGACAAGAAATCACAGGCTGATACACTTGCAGGACTTAAGTCAGCGGAGGGATATATACGCAGAACTCTCGCAAAGAACATCAATTTAAGAAATACACCTGCCATTACATTTATCATAGACCAGTCTATAGAGTATGGTGTTGAGATGTCTAAAAAGATTGATGAAGTAACAAAAAATCTCAAAGAGGATTAACAAAGAGGATTGATTATGACAGAGATTGATTCTATTTTAAAGGATGCACAATCAGTTGCCGTTTCCGGTCATGTGAGACCGGACGGCGACTGTGTCGGCTCAACACTTGCGGTATACAACTACATAAAGGATTATTATCCTGATATAAAGGCAAGGCTTTATTTAGAGCCAAGCCCAAACATCTTTAAGTTTATGCAAAGAGCAGATGAGATTGACAGCAGCTATGCGGATGATACAGTATACGATCTGTTCATAGCATGTGACTGCAGTGACACAGGCAGACTGGGAAGTGCAGCTAAGTATTTTGAGTCTGCAAAAAGGACACTTTGTATAGATCATCATGTTACAAACGGGGCCTTTGCAGACGCAAATTACATCTTTCCGGATGCGAGCTCAACCTGTGAGCTTGTGTTTGAACTTCTGCCGAAGGAGCGCATCACAATACAGATAGCAGAGTGTATTTACACAGGCATGGTGCATGATACAGGCGTGTTCCAGTATTCATGCACTTCAAAAAAGACTATGGATATAGCAGGCTCCCTGATGGAGATGGGCATTGATTATTCAAGGATAATCGATGATACATTTTATACAAAGACATTTGCTCAGAACCAGATTATGGGGCAGGCGCTTTTGAATGCTGCTTTGTATCTGAATGGTGATGTTATATTGTCTGCAGTATCGCGCGCTGAGATGGAGAAGTACGATGTGCTTCCAAAGCATCTCGACGGTATTGTAAATCAGCTGCGCGTGACAAAGGATATAAAGGTTGCTGTATTTCTCTACGAAAATGAGGATGGTACCTACAAGGGCAGCCTGCGTGTAAACGGTGATTATGATGTGGCAAAGGTTGCGTCGGTATTTGGCGGCGGTGGACATGTAAAGGCCGCCGGATTTACGATTGAAGGACCGCTTGAGGTGGCAACAGACCGCATCCTTACGGCAATTAAGGACAATATTTAGGGAGAGATTCTTGGGCAGATGGTTAATGGAATAATCAATGTATACAAGGAAAAGGGCTATACAAGCTTTGACATTGTGGCAAAGCTTCGAGGCATATTCCACCAGAAGAAGATTGGTCATACAGGTACGCTTGATCCTGATGCAGAGGGCGTCCTTCCTGTCTGCCTTGGAAAGGCAACCAGAGTGTGTGACCTTTTGACAGATAAGGATAAGGTCTATAAAGCTGTGCTGCTTTTAGGACAGGAGACAGATACACAGGATATTTCAGGGCAGGTCTTGAATCAGGCTAAGGTCAATGTGACCAAGCAGGCGGTGTATGATGCAATATCACAGTTTATTGGCAGACAAAAGCAGGTGCCGCCAATGTATTCGGCTCTAAAGGTCAATGGGAAAAAGCTCTATGAGCTTGCCAGGGAGGGCAAGGTTATAGAGAGAAAAGCCAGGGATATCGAGGTGTTTGATATCAAGGTTGAAAGCATTGATTTGCCTGAGGTTACGATGACGGTGCACTGTTCAAAGGGCACATATATCAGGACGCTGTGCAATGACATCGGAGAGAGGCTGGGCTGCCATGGCTGCATGAAGTCACTGCTTAGAGTAAGGGTAGCAGGCTTTGACTTAGAGCATGCACTTACACTTTCACAGATTCAGTCAAAGGTGGATGAAGGCTGCTTTGATATGGTGATGCCTGTTGACGGAGTATTCGAAAATCTGCCGGCAGTGCATACTGCTTCAGATGCTGATAAGCTTGTCAGAAATGGAAATAAAATTCCGGCAGTGCTTACGGATTATTTAAAACACAGTGCTGACTCTGATATAAGATACAGAGTATACAATCATGAGGGCATATTTGTCGGTGTGTATTCGTATCTTGATGAGACCGGTGAGTTTAAGCCGGTTAAGATTTTTATGGAATAGAATAGTATACAGATATTATGGAATATATAAGCAAAACTCTGGATTTTCATGTCAAGGAGCCGTCCGTCATCTCGTTTGGAAAGTTTGATGGGCTTCACCGAGGACATGAATTTCTGATGGAAAAGCAAATTGAACAGAGCAATCTGCATGGCTACAAGCGCATCATATTTACGTTTGACATTCCTCCCAAATCGGAGGTACTTGGCGTTGAGTCAAAGGTTATAATCACAAACGATGAAAAAGAGTATGTGTTTGAAAAATCAGGTATTGACTATCTGATAGAGTGTCCGTTTGTGCCACAGGTGATGACGATGGAGGCGGATGCGTTTGTCAGATGGATAGTTAAAAGTCTTAATGTCAAGTGTATCATTGTCGGAGATGATTTCCGTTTCGGGCACAACAGGGCAGGAGACCATCGGCTGCTTTCTGCGATGGCAGGAGAGCTTGGATATAAGCTTATTGTGGTGGACAAGATAAAGGATGGAGACAGGGATATAAGCAGTACCTATATCCGCGAGGAGATTGCGGCAGGACATATTAAAAAGGCGAATGAACTGCTGGGATATCCCTTTTTCATAAAAGGAAGAGTAGTGCATGGCAGAGCACTGGGCAGGACTATTGGCATTCCGACAGTCAACCTTTCAGTGCCGCACGATAAGCTGCTTCCACCAAAGGGAGTGTATATGTCAAGAGTTCTTGTCAGGGACAACTGGTACCTTGGTGTAACCAATATAGGATGCAAGCCTACTATAGAGGGCAAAAATCCAATCGGTGCAGAGACATATATCATAGATTTTGGGCAGGATGTTTACGGACAGGATATCATGGTAGAGCTTCATAAGTTCGTAAGACCTGAGATGAAGTTTGATTCAATAGAAGCGTTAAAGAGCCAGATGAGTGCAGATATCAATTATACAATCAATTATGCAGGCAGTCACACATTCTAGTGTGGCTGTTTTTTTGGCGAAATAACCCAAAATAACGAAAAAATGACAAATATTACGGAAATATTACGGAAAAATATTGACATTTTAACAATTTGTGATATACTCGTAAACATGGGATTATGGATAGCATGAACTGGAGGCTATATGAAAAATAAATTAAAATTAGGACAGGCAGCAGGCGTTGTAGCGTTTGCTATTATTATAGGTGCTGTATCTATGAGTTCAAGCAGCACAGTAGATGCCAGAACATCATTAAAGGAAAACAGAACAGTCAATGCGGGGGTGGCCCTTGGTCTGACAGAGGCGGCAGATGACACAGAGCTTCTCACAGCAGGGGTTACATCGGCTCTTACTTATTATGGAGCTGACGTATCGGTAGCGCAAAACGACAGCAATGTTGTTACTGCATCTGCTCAGGGTGCACAGGTTGGCGATACTGCACAGGAGACAGAACAGGCAAATGAGGCATCCCAGACACCGACAGCCGCACAGACCTGTGGTTACACAAATCTTGGTATGTCAGTTATCAGCAGTGGAAACTTAAATATCAGACAGGAGGCTTCGACAGAAAGTGAAGTGGTAGGTATCCTTACCAATCACAATGCCTGTGAGCTTCTTGAGGATGCCGGAGAATGGTACAAGGTCACATCAGGCAAGGTGACAGGATATGTAAACAAGCAGTATCTTGTGACAGGAGATGAGGCAGAGGCTATTGCAGAACAGGAGATTAAGACGGTTGCCACAGTAAATACGGAAACACTGAATGTGCGTGCAGAGAAGTCAACAGAGGCTGCGGTGCTTTCGCAGGTTGGAAATTCAGAGGCATTCACGGTTAATTCTGTCGCTGACGGCTGGGTTGAGATAAGTGTGGATGATTCGGTAGGATATATATCACAGGATTATGTGACACTGGCACAGGCACTTCCTACAGCAAAGACAATAGAGCAGGTGAAGTATGGTGACGGCGTATCAGATGTAAGGGCATCTGTTGTATCGTATGCGTTACAGTTTGTCGGAAACAGATATGTGTGGGGTGGTACAAGCCTTGAGAAGGGAGTTGACTGCTCAGGCTTCACAATGAGAATTCTTGGAAAGTATGGAATCTCATTACCGCATTCATCAAGAGCACAGCCTTCATACGGCACCAAAATCAGTGCATCTGAAGCAAAGCCGGGAGATTTATTCTTCTACGGAAGTGGAAGGAGTATCTCACATGTTGCAATTTATATCGGAAACGGACAGATTGTACATGCCAGCAACAAGCGTGATGGAATCAAGGTTTCAAATGCATATTACAGAAATCCGATTTGTGTCGTAAGATATTTGCCGGATTAATAAAAAAACAGTTTACAACAAATGCTTACTATGCTATACTGCATAAGTATGGTTTTGCCCATGTTCGGTAGTTGGACACTCCGACCTATTGCTGAGCATCATACAGTTATCAGGGCGCATTATAATATAAGGAGGATCAACAATGATCGCAAAGGAAAAGAAACAGGCTATTATCGCAGAGTACGGTAGAACACCAAATGACACAGGTTCACCAGAGGTTCAGATTGCAATTCTTTCAGCAAGAATCGCAGAGTTAACTGAGCATTTCAAACAGAACCCAAAGGATCATCACTCAAGAAGAGGAATGTTAAAGATGATCGGTCAGAGACGTGGATTACTTGCATACCTTAAGGAGATTGATATCGAGAGATATCGTTCACTTATCGAGCGTTTAGGACTCAGAAAATAGTATTTTCTTTAGAGCGGAGTAATTATTATTCCGCTCTATTATTGTTTTTATTATTGTTTTTTGAAAAGCAGAAGTAAGCCGAGACCACTAAAGAGTGCATGAGCGTACATGTATTGTTTAGTAGTTTCGGAAGAGGAATACACTTCTGCAAAAGAATTTTTAAGGAGAATTAATATGTACAAAAGTTATTCAATGGAACTTGCCGGCAGGACTCTTACTGTAGATATCGGAAGAGTAGCAGCTCAGGCAAACGGAGCTGTTTTTATCAAGTATGGTGATACAACAGTTCTTTCAACAGCTACAGCATCTGACAAGCCACGTGACGGTGTGGATTTCTTCCCACTCAGTGTTGAGTTCGAGGAGAAGATGTACTCTGTAGGAAAAATTCCGGGTGGTTTTAACAAGCGTGAGGGAAAGGCATCTGAGAACGCCATCCTTACAGATCGTGTAATTGACCGTCCTATGAGACCTCTTTTCCCAAAGGATTACAGAAATGATGTTACATTAAACAACCTTGTCATGTCAGTGGATCCTGAGTGCCGTCCTGAGATAGTTGCAATGATCGGTACAGCTCTTGCTGTTCATATATCAGATATTCCGTTTGACGGACCATGTGCCATGACACAGATGGGACTTGTTGATGGAGAGTTTATCGTAAACCCTTCACAGAAGCAGTGGGATGAGGGCGATTTACAGCTCACAGTTGCTTCTACAAAGGAAAAGGTCATCATGATTGAAGCAGGAGCCAATGAGATTCCTGAGGATCAGATGATTGAGGCAATCTACAAGTGCCACGATATCAACCAGACAGTTATCGCATTCATGGATCAGATCCGTGATGAGATTGGCAAGCCAAAGCATGAGTATGAGAGCTGTGCTATTCCTGAGCAGATGTTCGAGGATATCAAGAAAATTGTTACTCCTGAGCAGATGGAGGAGGCAGTATTCACAGATGAGAAGCAGAAGCGTGAGGAAAATATAAGAGCAATTACAGAGCAGTTAGAGGAAGCCTTCGCTGACAATGAGGAGTACCTTGCAGTACTTGGCGAGGCTATTTACCAGTATCAGAAGAAGACAGTCAGAAAGATGATTTTAAAGGATCATAAGCGTCCGGACGGCCGTGCAATCAACCAGATCAGACCACTCGCAGCAGAGGTTGATTTGATTCCTAGAGTTCACGGCTCTGCAATGTTTACCCGTGGACAGACACAGATTTGTGATGTTGTAACACTTGCTCCTTTATCAGAGATTCAGAAAATCGACGGACTTGATGCAAATATCACAACAAAGAGATATATGCATCACTATAACTTCCCTGCATACTCTGTAGGAGAGACAAAGGTATCACGTGGACCGGGACGTCGTGAGATTGGACACGGAGCACTTGCTGAGAAGGCACTTGTTCCTGTACTTCCAAGCGTTGAGGAGTTCCCATATACTATCCGTGCCGTATCTGAGACATTTGAGTCAAACGGCTCTACATCAATGGCTTCAACATGTGCATCATGTATGTCACTTATGGCTGCAGGTGTTCCGATTAAGGCTATGGTTGCCGGAATCTCATGCGGACTTGTAACAGGCGATACAGATGATGATTTCCTTGTACTTACAGATATCCAGGGTCTTGAGGATTTCTTCGGAGATATGGATTTCAAGGTAACAGGTACACATAAGGGTATTACAGCTATCCAGATGGATATCAAGATTCACGGACTTACAAGACCTATCGTTGAGGAAGCAATCGCGAGAACACGTGAGGCACGTCTCTACATCATGGATGAGGTCATGAGCAAGGCAATCGCTGAGCCTAGAAAAGAAGTAAATGAGTGGGCTCCAAAGATTGAGCAGATTACAATCGATCCATCAAAGATTGGTGATGTTGTCGGACAGAAGGGTAAGACAATCAACGAGATTATCGACAGAACCGGTGTCAAGATCGATATCACAGATGATGGCGCTGTTTCAGTTTGCGGAACAGATAAAGAGATGATTGCAAAGGCAATCGACATGATTAAGATTATCACAACTGATTTTGAGCAGGGACAGATCCTTGAGGGAACAGTTGTAAGCATCAAGGAGTTCGGTGCTTTCATCGAATTTGCTCCTGGCAAAGAGGGAATGGTTCACATTTCTAAGATTGCAAAAGAGAGAATCAACAGAGTAGAGGATGTACTCACACTTGGAGACAAGGTAAAGGTTGTTTGCCTTGGCAAGGACAAGATGGGAAGAATCAGCTTCTCTATGAAGGATGTAAAAGAGGATTAATTAATATACGTTAAAGTATAACAATAATATCCAGGTAAAGGGCTGCACGCAGGTGCAGTCCTTTTAATATATGAAATTATAGTAAGGTGATATGATGTAAGGCAAAACAGGTGCGTCTGTGTCATATTGTGAAAACGAATCATATACTAAATTAAAAAATAAAATAATAATGAAAAATGCGAAATATAGTATAAATGCAAATCTGGTATATAAAAATGGATATAGTGGTAAAAATGTCAATATAGCAGTGCTTGATACGGGTGTGTTTAAACACAAACAGCTTGATGGGTGCATAAAGCACTTTATGGATTTTGTGGGTGGAAAGGAGACATGTTATGACGATAACGGGCATGGTACACATGTGTGCGGTATATTATCGGCTGCAGATATAGGCATGGCTCCAGGGGCAGGACTATATGTGTTTAAGGTGCTTGATTATCTTGGCATGGGGCAGACGTCGGATTCAATTCGTGCACTTAAGTATATAAAAGAAAACTGTGTCAGACTTAATATAAAAATACTCAACTTCTCTGTAGGATATCTGCCATGTTCTGATACAGCAGAGCGTATTAAGATATTGAAGCTGATAGATGAATTGTGGGATATGGGAGTAGTAGTTGTTGCAGCAGCGGGCAACTATGGCCCGGCACCGTTTTCTGTAACTGTGCCGGGAATTTCAAGAAAAATAATAACAGTCGGAAGCTTTGATGATATAAGAAGTGGCAAAGGTCCTACCGACTGTTGTATTGTAAAGCCTGAGATTCTGGCTCCCGGGCATGATATCATAAGCCTTGGAACGAGAGATGGCACATATGTAAGGAAAACAGGTACTTCAATGGCTACACCGATTGTGTCAGGTGCCATAGCACTTCTATTGGAAAAAAATCCAAATATGAGACCGGAGGCGGTTAAGCTAGCACTGTATAATACATGTGACAGGGCAGGGGATAGTCACAAAGGCTCGTGGGGGATTATAAATGTTGATAAATTGGTGGGAATATTATAATATGTATTAGAGATTTATTATAGATAATATAGGAAATATTAGGTTGTATAATTGTAATTTCATGGTAGGGCTTATATGAGAAAAATATTACAAAGACTGCTTTCAAAGCTTTTTATAGTTTCGACAATAATAATCATACAGATGATATGGTGGTTCTTTTTGTTTTATACGGCCTCTGTTGCCAGCAGGGTGTTTCAGGATCTGATGTATGTGGCAGCTATATTGCTTTCGCTTTATATTGTCAACAGGCGGATGAAAATGTATATAAAAATGTCATGGATATTTTTGATACTGAGTGTTCCAATCGTTGGTATTCCGTGCTATTTCTTTTTCGGAAGACCGGAGCTTACGTCGAAGACACAGAAAAGAATGGCAAGAATTGTGGAAGCATATGCGCCGCTTCGGCCTGAGAACGAGCTGCTAAATGAGACTCTCAGACAGACAGATATGGATGCATACAGACAAAGCAGGCTTATCACTCAAAATCAGAAATATCCACTGTATGCGGAGGACTGCACAGAGTACTTTAAATCAGGTGAGGAGGCTTTTGAGAGCATTTTAAAAGATTTAAGGTCAGCTGAAAAGTTTATCTTTATGGAGTATTTCATAATCGGCAGTGGCGTTATGCTTGATCAGATACTTGATATACTCAAAGAAAAGGTAAAGCATGGAGTTGTGGTGAGAATCATATATGATGATTTTGGCAGCATAAATGCCATTCCGCCATATTTTATAAAGGAGATGGAGAGCATCGGAATACAGACCAGACGCTTCAATCCATATAAGCCCATGCTTTCAGTAATTATGAATGACAGGGATCATAGGAAGATACTGGTGATAGACGGACGTGTGGCGCATACCGGTGGTTACAATATAGCAGATGAGTATATCAACAAAAAAATCAGGTTTGGTTACTGGAAGGATGCCGGTATCCGTGTGGAGGGAGAGTGTGTAAACAGTTTCACAACGATGTTCCTTGAGATGTGGAATTATATCAATAAGGACAATGCTGTGCATGATGAATATCTGAATCCACACAATACCTTCAGCCAGTCAGAGGAAAGCGGTTTTGTCCAGCCGTTTTGCGATTCTCCACTTGAGCATGATGATGTAGGAGAGAATCTTTATGTGAGTATCATCTCAAGAGCTAAAAAATATGTTTATATTTTTACACCGTATCTGATACTTGGAACGGAGCTGTCGCATGCTATGATATCGGCAGCCAGGTCAGGTATTGATGTGCGTATTGTTGTACCTAAGATTCCCGATAAAAAGCTCATTTATCTGCAGACAAAAGCCAATTTCAGACCTCTTATCGAGGCGGGGGTAAGGATATATCTGTACACACCCGGCTTTATACATTCAAAGTGTATTGTGGCAGATGATGATACTGCGATAGTTGGCACATGCAATCTGGATTTCAGGAGCATGTACTGGAATTTTGAGGATTTTGTATACATGTACAGGACTCAGTGCATCGGAAAAATAAAAGAGGATGCGATAGAGACGTTTGCGGTTTCAGAGGAGGTGTATGAGGAAAGCACAAATGATATCTCATTTGCAGGCAGGCTGCTGCAGAGTATTTTGCAGCTTTTTGCACCGCTTTTGTAAATGTGACTGTAAAGCGTCTGATAAAAATCTGTTGAATAATGTTACAAGTTGTAATATAATAATCCAAGCGATTGCATAAGCAACGCACGAAGAAACTGAATATGTAGCATAAAGGTGTCGGAGCAGACAAGCATTTGAATCTGATTTATGACAGGCGATGTGAAGCTGGCTCCGGTGAAAAGGGAAACAGGTGCAAATCCTGTACGAACTCGTCACCGTAATTAAGGAGTGACGGCCAATAAGTCACTGGGCAACCGGGAAGACGGCCGAAGCAATGATATATAAGCCGGGATACCTGCCTTTGTGTTGTACGGAAACAATAGTGTTTCAAGCCACGAGTAACTGGCTGTACGTGATGAAATAATTATAATTACAGACAAGATTATGATAGCCGTATAGTCTGTGTTAGAGGGATTTTGACATGTATAGCTCTTTGACATAATAGTACAAAGAGCTTTTATTTTTGACGCTTTAAATGTTTTCGTCTTACATATTTAAAACATGTGCAGCTTAATAGCTGCAAGGAGAATGAAAAGGAGAAAACATGAAAAAGAAATTAGTAGTAGTACTGATGGCAGCAGTTATGGCTATGACAGCAGTGACCGGCTGTGGCAGCAAGGCAGATGATGCAAAGAATGGTTCACAGGCATCTAAGGCTTCAGAGAGTGAGACAAGCGCAAACGCAGATCAGGAGGCAGCAATGCATGTGGCAGATTTAATCGATGCAATCTACGTGCAGGAGAGAACAGATGATACAGACAAGCAGTGCAAGGAGGCTAAGGAGGCATGGGACAAGCTCACAGACGCACAGAAGGAGCTTGTAGAGGGAGAAAATGCTGATCCTGACTATTTCGGCAGAGATACAGGCGATGCTTCAAAGGATGATCCGAGAAACCAGGATGATATCGGCGAGAACGAGATTCTTGTAGTAAGCTTTGGTACATCCTTCAACGACAGCCGTGTGGCTGATATCAAGGGTGTGGAGGATGCAATAGCAGCTGCAAATCCTGACTGGTCAGTCAGAAGAGCCTTCACAGCACAGATTATCATCAATCATGTACAGGCAAGAGATGACGAGAAGATTGACAATATGGATCAGGCACTTGAGCGTGCAGTCAAAAATGGTGTAAAGAATCTTGTGGTACAGCCTACACACCTGATGCATGGAGCAGAGTATGATGAGCTTTCAGAGGCTGTAGAGAAGTATAAGGATAAATTTGAGTCTGTAAAGATTGCAGAGCCACTCCTCGGTGAGGTTGGAAGTGATGCAACAGTTGTAAATGAGGATAAAAAGGCCGTTGCAGAAATTCTTACAGAGGAAGCAGTGGAAAAGGCAGGCTATGACAGCCTTGATGCTGCAAAGGAAGAGGGCACAGCATTTGTATTTATGGGACATGGAACAAGCCATACAGCAAAGATTTCATACAGCCAGATGCAGAGCCAGATGACAGCTTTGGGTTATGAGAACGTATTTATTGGAACTGTAGAGGGTGAGCCGGAGGATACATCATGTGAGTCTGTCATTGAGAAGGTGTCAGCCGCTGGCTACAAGAACGTCATTCTTCGTCCGCTTATGGTTGTTGCAGGAGACCATGCCAACAATGATATGGCAGGAAGTGATGATGATTCATGGCTTTCACAGTTTAAGGCATCAGGAAAGTTTGATAAAATCGATACACAGATTAACGGACTTGGTGAGATTGAGGGTATCCAGAAGCTTTATGTTGAGCATACAGCGGCTGCTATGAGCAAGTAGCAGTTACTTAAATGTATAGTGGGGAAGCTATAAAATAACAGGAGCAGTATATCAGACATGAGAAAATTATTCAGAAACAAGTTTACTTATATCGTTGCAATGACACTGGTTTGTGCCATGAGCTTGGCAGCCTGCGGTAATAAGAATGCAAAAGCTGAAACAGAAAGCAAAAAAGCAGTGCAGAACGCGACAGAGAGCACAAAAAAGGCTGAAAAAACAGAAAAGATAGCACTTTCAGATGGTACATATACAGCAGAGTTTACTACAGACAGCTCAATGTTTCATGTGAATGATGCATATGACAACAAAGGTACACTCACCGTGAAGGATGGCAAGGCAACAATACATGTTGCTCTTACATCCACACACATTGTAAATCTCTTTTTGGGAACAGCAAAGGATGCCTCAAAGGACAAGGCTGAGCTTTTGGAGCCAACTGTTGAGACTGTCGATTATGGCGATGGCACAACTGAGGAGGTCAATGCGTTTGATATACCGGTTCCTGTTTTGGATGAGGAATTTGACCTTGCACTTATCGGTACAAAGGGCAAATGGTATGACCACAAGGTAAAGGTCTCAAATGCCACACCTGCGGACGCAGATGCAAGCGTATCTGAGAGTGCAGGAAAAGAGCTTCCTGACGGAACATACAATATCAATCTCGATTTCGAGGGCGGAAGCGGTAAGGCGAGCATTGCATCACCGGCTGAGGTGACTATAAGCGGTGGAGCCGCTACTGCAACAGTGCAGTGGAGCAGTCCAAACTATGACTATATGATAGTTGACGGACAGAAATACATGCCTGTAAATACAGACGGCAATTCTGTATTTGAAATTCCGGTTAAGCTTGATACACCTATGCAGGTTATCGGAGATACAGTTGCTATGAGCAAGCCGCACGAGATTGAGTACACACTCACCTTCCATTCAGATTCTGCTACAGAGGTGCTTGGTGAGGATGGAGAATAATTAAGCTATGCATGGAAGAAAAAAGATAATTATATATATATTGATATCAATTATAGGACTGTTCTGGCTGTCAGGCTGTGACAGTCCTTCTTCCGATTCAGGGAATACCGAATCGAAGGCTGAGGCAGAGGCACAAAACGGTCTTATATATAAGAGCAGTATGAAGCTTTTATATGCAAAGAATTTTTCCGTTGACTATTATGAGGGTGGATACAAGATACTTACTACAAAGGATGGTACCAAAATACTTACCGTGCCAAAGGGCAGAAAGACTCCAAAGGATATTGACAAGGATATCATTGTATTGAAGGAGCCTGTAAGTGATTTGTATCTGGTCGCATCAGGGGTGATGGATATGTTTGACAAGCTTGATGCAGTGGACACTATTAAATTTTCGGGGCTTGACAGTGATGGCTGGTACATTGACAGTGCAAGAAAGGCTCTTGAAAGTGGCAGGATGCTATATGCCGGCAAATATTCAAAGCCCGATTATGAGCTTTTGGTGTCAGAAAACTGTTCTCTTGCCATAGAAAATACTATGATTACCCATTCGCCACAGGTAACTGAAAAGCTTAAAAGCTTTGATATCCCTTCAATAATCGAGTACTCAAGCTATGAGGAGGAGCCGCTTGGAAGAGTGGAGTGGGTGAAGTTTTTCGGAGCACTCACAGACCGGGATGAAAAGGCCGATGAGCTCTTTAATGAGCAGGTGGATATTGTAAATCGCATCGCAAAGACAGATACTGCTGCAAATGATGATAGCAGACCGACAGTTGCATTTTTCTATATCACATCCAATGGACAGGTTCAGGTGCGCAAAAGCACAGATTATGTGCCAAAGATGATTTCGCTTGCCGGCGGAAAATATATTTTTGATGCGTCAAATGACGACGATACAGGCAGGTCAACCATGAATATGCAGCTAGAGGATTTCTACAATGGAGCAATAGATGCTGACTATCTGATATATAACAGTGCGATAGACGGCGGTGTGAAGAATCTGAATGAGCTTTTGGACAAGTGCCCGGTGCTTGCTGATTTTAGGGCAGTCAAAGACGGCAATGTATTTTGCACCACGAACGATATGTATCAGCAGTCTATGTCCATAGGATATATGATTGATGATATGCATTCGATGATTACAGGTGCACCCGACAGCGGCATGAAATATCTGTTTAAGCTCAGATAACTGTGATTTGAGGAATGTATGTGGTGGGCTGAATTGTTACAGAATATGACAGAATTCAGGAAAATCAATAGCACAAAAAGATAAAAATCGGAGCTACAACATGGAAAAAACCAGAAAAATAAGGTGTTTTACAACATTTATTATTCTTATAATCTTAATTATCATATTGCTTATCATGAATGTGTGTATAGGAACTGTACACATATCATTTAAGGATGCATTTGCGACACTTTATGACCACTCAGACAGGGTAGGACGTATTGTGTGGGATATCCGCATGCCAAGAGCTATTGCAGCGATGATACTGGGCGGGGCGTTAGCGCTTGCAGGATATCTTTTGCAGACTTTTTTTCATAATCCAATCGCGGGACCTTTTGTGCTCGGCATATCATCGGGAGCTAAGATGATTGTGGCACTTGTTATGGTATTTTTACTTGGAAATGCCATACGTGTGAGCTCACTGGCCATGATTGCAGCAGCGTTTTTGGGAGCAATGCTTTCAATGGGCTTTGTGCTTATCATTTCAAGAAAGGTAAGCAGCATGTCAATGCTTGTGGTGAGCGGTGTCATGATTGGCTACATATGCTCTGCGGTGACTGAGTTTGTGGTGACATTTGCAGATGATTCCGACATTGTAAACCTGCATAACTGGTCAAGGGGAAGCTTTTCGGGCATGACATGGGACAGTGTTGGGGTGATGAGCATTGTGGTGGGAATCACATTTATCTTTGTTTTTCTCATGTCAAAGCCTCTTATGGCATATCAGCTCGGAGAGTCATATGCCGTAAATCTGGGTGTAAACATAAAGCGTATCCGGGTGCTTCTGGTATTGCTTTCAAGCCTGCTTTCCGCATGTATAGTGGCGTTTGCAGGACCGATATCGTTTGTCGGAATAGCCGTGCCACACATAGTAAAAAGCATGCTAAAGAGCACAAAGCCCATATATATGATACCGGCCTGCTTCCTTGGTGGAGCGGTGTTCTGCCTGTTTTGTGATTTGCTTGCGAGGATGATGTTTGCGCCTACGGAGCTTAGTATCAGCACAGTTACGGCAGTATTTGGTGCACCGGTAGTGCTGTTTATCATGATAAGACGCAGCAAGGAGAAAAATGTCTGATGGAATATTATTTTACTGCTCAAAAGCTGGCCGTTGGATATGATAACAGGCCGCTCATTGAAAATATTGATTTTTCCCTGAAAAGGGGAGAGATTCTCACATTAATCGGACCAAACGGTGCCGGTAAATCGACTATTTTAAAAAGTATTGCAAGACAGCTTTCGCTTGTGAGCGGTACGATATATCTTGATAAAAGTGATGTAGTGACGATGAATGGCAATGAATTTGCAAAGAAAATGGCTGTTGTGCTCACCGATAAGCTAAAGACGGAGCTTATGACCTGCTATGATGTGGTTTCGACCGGCAGATATCCATACACAGGCCGGTTCGGAGTACTTTCGGATGAGGACAAAAAGGCTGTGGATGAGGCGATGGAGCTGGTCAATGTATCACAGATAAAAGATAAGGATTTTACAAAGATAAGCGATGGACAAAGACAGCGGGTTATGCTGTCACGGGCTATATGTCAACAGCCGGAGATTATAGTGTTAGACGAGCCTACCTCGTATCTTGATATAAAGTACAAGCTTGAGTTTTTATCAATACTCCAAAGGCTTAAAAGACAGAAGAATCTTACGGTTATCATGTCGCTCCATGAGCTTGATATGGCAAAGCGTGTGTCAGACCATATCATGTGTATAGATGGCAGATATGTGGACAGATACGGAACTCCCGAGGAGGTATTTACTGATCAATATGTTTCAGGGCTTTTTGGAATTACGGCAGGAAGCTTTGACGAAACAGGAGAGGATTTAGAGCTGGAAAAACCGGATGGAAGGGCGAGGATATTTGTCATAGCAGGAGGGGGCCTGGGCAGAAAAAGCTTCAGGAGCTTACAGCGAAAGGGTATCCCGTTTGCGACAGGAATCATCTATGAAAATGATTTGGATTATCCTGCGGCAAAGGCGCTTTCTGCTGAGATTGTCAGCGCAAGAAGCTTTGAGCCTGTAGACGATGCCCTTATTGAAAAGGCAAAGGAGCTTATTGATGCATGCGAGGGCGTTATATGTGACAGAACAGAGTTTGGCACATATGAGCAGTTTAACAGCAGACTTTATGAGTATGCAGTCTCTACAGGAAAAATTATAAAAATTCCTTTTCTTGAGGAACAATTGGCACAGCTTTAAGGAAGTTACTGTTCACACTACAGTTTAATATTCATGATAAAGCTACCACATAAATTCAGACAGCAGGTATATATATGGCAAAGGTAATTATGGTACAGGGTACAATGTCCAATTCAGGCAAGAGCTTTCTTGTCGCGGGCTTGTGCCGTATTTTCAGACAGGACGGATACAGGGTGGCACCGTTTAAATCACAGAACATGGCGCTCAACTCTTATATAACAGACGAAGGACTTGAGATGGGACGGGCCCAGGTGATGCAGGCTGAGGCAGCAGGCATTAAGCCTATGGTGTGCATGAATCCTATTCTTTTAAAGCCCACAAATAATACAGGCTCACAGGTGATTGTAAACGGAAGGGTGCTTAAGAACATGCCGGCGAGAGAGTATTTTGCATACAAGAAAACTCTCATACCGGATATAAAAAAGGCATTTAAAAAGCTTGAGGAGTATGCTGATATCATAGTGATTGAGGGCGCCGGAAGCCCGGCGGAGATAAATCTGAAGGAAAATGATATTGTAAACATGGGGCTTGCGCATATGGTGGATGCACCGGTGCTGCTCGTGGGTGATATCGACAGAGGTGGCGTTTTTGCGCAGCTGCTTGGTACACTTATGCTTTTAACCGATGAGGAAAAGAATCGTGTCTGCGGGCTTATTATCAATAAATTCCGTGGAGACAAGACGATCCTTGACCCGGGGATACAGATGCTTGAGGAGAGAGGCGGGGTGCCTGTCACCGGAGTGGTGCCATATATGGATGTACAGCTTGAGGATGAGGACAGCCTGACAGAGCGCTTTGACAAAAAGACAGATGGGCTTATTGATATAGCGGTCATCAGATATCCGAGAATATCAAATTTCACGGATTTCAATGTTTTTGAGCAGATGTCCGAGGTAACAGTGCGGTATGTGTCAACAGTAAATGAGCTGCGTCATCCGGATATAGTATTTCTGCCGGGAAGCAAGAATACGATGGGGGATCTTTTGTGGATGAGACAAAACGGACTTGAGGCCGCTGTCAAAAAGCTCTCCTGTGAGATTCCGGTTTTTGGAATATGCGGAGGCTATCAGATGCTTGGGACTTCAATAGCCGACCCCGACGGTGTTGAGGAGGGAGGATATATGCGTGGCATGGAGCTTCTTCATATAGATACCGTTCTAAAAGACAGCAAGACACGGCTTCAGACAAGCGGTGAAATAGCACATGTAGATGGTGTATTGAGCAGGCTTTCAGGCTGTCACTTTCTGGGCTATGAGATACATATGGGTAAGAGCGCATATAGCACAGCTTCAGATGAGCAGGGGGCTTGTGCTGACAGGAAAAATGAGTTAAATAATGTCATATCTGATGGCAGAAATGTGTATGGCTCGTATATCCATGGCATTTTTGATACTGCAGAGGCCGCCAGAGTGATAGTGGATTATATTGCCGATAAAAAGGGCATTGATGTGAATGACAGCGCTATTGTAAGCTATAAGAGCTTCAAGGAAAAACAGTATGACAGGCTTGCGGATACACTGAGGGAGTATCTGGATATGGATGCAGTGTACGGCATGCTTCGTGAGGCAAGATATGATTGAAAATAATATTATTTCTGACCATTTTACAGTTGAAGAATTAAAAAAATTAAAAATAACGCCACCTGATGCAAAAATGTACAAAAAAATACGCTCAAACTGGGATTCTGTGGCAAAGCCGCTCGACGGCATGGGTGATTTTGAGTTTTTAACGGCCAAAATCGGCGCTGTTTTGGGAGATGAAAATATAGATATTTCAAAAAAGGCGGTCATAATGATGTGTGCGGATAATGGTGTGGTTGCTGAGGGCATCAGCCAGTCCGGACAGGAGGTGACACTTGCAGTTGCAAAATCCATGGCAAGGAAGGCTTCATCTGTCGGACGCATGGCAATGACTGCAGGGGCTGATACAATTCCTGTGGATATAGGAATAAACAGTGACGAGAGTGTTAAAGGGCTGCTTCAAAGAAAGGTGCGCATGGGCACGAGAAACTTTGCAAAAGAGCCTGCCATGACAAGGGCTGAGACACTTGAAGCGATTGCAGCAGGTATAGAAATAGTGCGTGGGTGTAAGGCAGACGGCTGTAGAATTATTGCAACCGGTGAGATGGGTATAGGAAACACCACCACAAGCGCAGCAATGGCAGCCGCCATGCTAAGGTGCGATGTGGCCACGGTGACAGGAAGAGGAGCAGGTCTAAACGACAGTGGGCTTGAGAAAAAAATCCGTGTAATTGAGAGCGCAATAGAAAAGTATGATTTATATAATAAGGACACCTTTGAGATACTTATGACAGTCGGAGGACTCGATATTGCAGGACTTGTCGGAGTGTGTATAGGCGGTGCATTATACCATATTCCTGTTGTGCTCGACGGAGTGATAAGCATGGTTTCTGCGTTGGCAGCAGGAAGGCTTCTTTCCGGAGTTACTGATTTTATCATTCCATCCCATGAGGGCAGGGAGCCTGCCGTGGCGCTTTTGTGTGAGGCACTTTCCGTAAGGCCGGTCATAAGAGCATCTCTTGCGCTTGGAGAGGGAACAGGTGCCGTGATGATGTTTGCGCTTTTGGATATGGCACTTAGCGTATACAAAGGACGGACAACCTTCGACGATATCTCGGTATCACAGTATGAGAGGTACGTATAGATGATTACACTTATAACAGGCGGCAGCGGCAGCGGCAAATCAGCATATGCAGAAAAATATATTTGTCACGCGTCAAATGAAAAGGGATACAAAGAAAAATATTACATTGCCACCATGCAGGTATTTGATGATGAGGGGCAGCGGAAGATAGACAGGCACAGAAGACTTCGTGCCGGAAAAGGCTTTATTACCATCGAGCAGCCTCGGGATATCCAAAATGCTGTTTCTAAGCTGCAATCAGAAAGCAGTTTAAAAACCGGGCGGTCAGCGCTGCTTGAGTGTATGTCAAACCTTGTTGCAAATGAGATGTTTCCACCTGTAGATGCTTCCGGTATACAGGCTGCCGAAGCCGAAAAAGAGGCTTTGGATGCCCCTGAAAATATGAAGGATTATGAGACTGCTCAAATCAGACGTGTGAGTAAAAAGGTGTTAAAAGAGGTAAGTATCTTAAGTGAAAATGTTGCTGAGCTTGTAATCGTGACAAACAATGTATTCGAAGACGGAGTCTGCTATGATGAATCAACGATGAATTACATAAAGGCAATGGGAATTGTAAACAGAGGGCTTGCTGCGATGGCAGAGCATGTCGTTGAGGTGGTTGCAGGCATTCCGGTGACGGTTAAGTGAAGCAGTGTGGAGGTTAAGTGTATTATGAAGTTAATAAGGTCGTGCATAGTATCTTTTTCCATGTATTCAAAGATACCTATGCCACAATTTAAATG
>ERZ506429.156-NODE-156-length-25219-cov-34.2143_pt1 | contig 25219 bp, 20 predicted proteins | sample MGYA00513664_ERZ506429 | MGnify/ENA metagenome assembly ERZ506429 | reverse complement strand
TCTTCAAAGCGTCACCATTCCGAACTCTGTAACGAGCATAGGAGATTACGCTTTTTGCTCGTGCTATTCTCTTCAAAGCGTCACTATTCCGAACTCTGTAACGAAGATAGGAGATTACGCTTTCAGTGGTTGCACGCATTTAGATGAGCCTTCCCGACTACGACTAAAAGAATTAAATTATACGGATATTTAGGATTAAATATTATGAATATCAAAAGTAACAAAAGAGTTTTGGCAGTTATTGCCGTACTATCCTTTGTCTTTGCTTACCTGTATGACAAATGGAAATATAATTATGTGGGAAAGATGTCAAGCATCGGATATGGCAGATAGCGAAGCCTATGCCTTCGTCAATCATCATTCTTCTCTTGACTTTATGCTCGAAGGTGTATGCTTGGCTTTGATTTTATGGATTATTGTAAAAGTCATCGCTACTATAACGCGAAAAAACGAAGTAAATACATTTCCTCTTATGAAACAATTCATAAACATATTTGCGGATGTTCTACTGAAACTCATGAACTGCAAAAGTCGATATACGCTTGAGAAGCATATATCTAAGCTCTTAAAGAATAAACTAATAGCATTGGATGACTATTCTTTCACTTTCAAAACATTATAATTATGAAATATCCTCTTATATCAGAATACATTGAATCCATTAAGCATTCGGAAGACAATTTTAATGTGCTGAGCACCCTTCGTCCTGTTTATGATGAAGCTGGTGAGATAGTGATGTCTAGCGGTAACTTTGCTGTGGTATTCAAGATGAAAGATGAATCCTCTGGGAAACTATATGCAGTGAAGTGCTTTTTGAGAGAGCAAGAGGGACGTGATATAGCATATCAGCAGATAACAGATGAATTGGAATATGTGTCATCAAACTATTTGTGCTCCATCAAGTACTTCCAAAAAGAATTGTTTGTTGATTCTACAGTTTCTTCTGATACTGAATTTCCTGTATTACTCATGGACTGGGTAGAAGGAGTTACGCTTGATAAGTATGTTCATCAACACATATCCGATAAATATGCTTTGCAGCTTATCACATATCAGTTTTGTAGAATGGCTGCCTGGCTGATGTCACAACCATTTGCTCATGGAGACCTTAAGCCCGATAATATCTTAGTTACTGAAGATGGGGCCTTAGTACTCGTTGACTATGATGGTATGTACGTGCCCGCTATGCAAGGACAAAAGGCGCGAGAATTGGGCAGTCCTGACTATCGCCATCCATTGCGTACAGAAGATTGTTTCAATGAACATATCGATGATTTTCCATTGGCGCTTATTGGTATGTCTCTGAAAGCAATAGCTTTAGACACCTCTTTGTTGCAGAATAATGCGAAAACAGATTCACTTCTGTTTTCAGAATCTGATTTCCATAACATCGGTGAATGTCTGATGATGAAATCACTATGTGCTCTTTTGAATGATGCGGAATTTTCGAAATTATATGCTTTGTTCCTCTTGGCCCACTCACAGCAAGAACTATCAGCCGTGTCATTTCGATTGTTTTTATTGAATAAGGTAGAAAAGCCAATTGAAGAAGTTCTTTCTACAAAAGCAACAGAAGAGGATTTAAAGGATGCTATTATAGATGAGTATGGAGTTAAGTATAGTCGCGATGGGAAAAAGCTATTAGAGGCATTATGCGGGAAAGAATATGTTGTAAGAGAAGGAACAGAAGTTATTTGCGATGAAGCTTTTAGATGGTGCAAATCTCTTCAAAGTGTCACCATTCCGAACTCTGTAAAGAGCATAGGAGATTACGCTTTTAGCTCGTGCAAATCTCTTCAAAGCGTCACTATTCCGAACTCTGTAAAGAGCATAGGAGATTACGCTTTTAGTGGCTGCAAATCTCTGCAAAGCGTCACCATTCCAAACTCTGTAACGAGCATAGGAAATTGGGCTTTCTGTTGGTGCGTATCTCTTCAAAGTGTCACTATTCCGAACTCTGTAAAGAGCATAGGAGATAAAGCTTTTAGTGACTGCCATTCTCTTCAAAGCGTCACCATTCCGAACTCTGTAACGAGCATAGGAAATGAAGCCTTTAGTCGCTGCAAATCTCTTCAATACGTCACTATTCCAAACTCGGTAACAAGCATAGGAGATGGAGTTTTTGGAGAGTGCGTATCTCTTCAAAGCGTCACCATTCCGAACTCTGTAACGAGCATAGGAAATAGTGCTTTCTTTTCGTGCGAATCTCTTCAAAGCGTCACCATTCCAAACTCTGTAACAAACATAGGAAATAGCGCTTTCTATTGGTGCAGATCTCTTCAAAGCATCACCATTCCGAGCTCTGTAACGAAGATAGGAGATTACGCTTTTGAACTGTGCGAATCTCTTCAAAGCATCACTATTCCAAATTCGGTAACGAGCATAAGAAATGGAGCTTTTAGTCGCTGCTATTCTCTTCAAAACGTCACTATTCCAAACTCGGTAACGAGCATAGGAAATGAAGCCTTTAGTGGCTGCAAATCTCTTCAAAACGTCACTATTCCAAACTCGGTAACGAGCATAGGAAATGAAGCTTTTAGTCGCTGCAAATCTCTTCAATACGTCACTATTCCAAACTCGGTAACAAGCATAGGAGATGGAGTTTTTAGAGAGTGCGTATCTCTTCAAAGCGTCACCATTCCGAACTCTGTAACGAAGATAGGAGATTACGCTTTTAGTGGCTGCGAATCTCTTCAAAGCATCACCATTCCGAACTCTGTAACGAGCATAGAAGAAGGAGCTTTCTTTTTGTGCAAATCTCTTCAAAGCATCACTATTCCGAGCTCTGTAACGAAGATAGGAGATGGAGCTTTTGGTGGTTGCAATATATGTTTTTTCATTTGTAACTCAACATATTTCCAAAATGATGATGTTTGCTTGTTCAATAAGGATAAGACAGCTATTGTTAGTAGAATAAAAAATTGCGTCAATTATATAATTCCGAACTCTGTAACGAAGATAGGAGATGGAACTTTTTGTGGCTGCGAATCTCTTCAAAGCGTCACTATTCCAAACTCGGTAACGAGCATAGGAAATGGAGCTTTTATTCGCTGCTATTCTCTTCAAAGCGTCACCATTCCAAACTCAGTAACAAGCATAGGAGATGGAGCTTTTTATGGCTGCTATTCTCTTCAAAGCGTCACTATTCCAAACTCAGTAACGAAGATAGGAAATGGAGCTTTCAACGAATGCACGCATTTAGATGAGCCTTCCCGACTACGACTAAAAGAATTAAATTATACGAAAATTTAGGATTAAATATTATGAATATCAAAAGTAACAAAATAGTTTTGGCAGTTATTGCCGTACTATCCTTTGTCTTTGCTTACCTGTATGACAAATGGAAATATAATTATGTGGGAAAGATGTCAAGCATCGGATATGGCAGATAGCGAAGCCTATGCCTTCGTCAATCATCATTCTTCTCTTGACTTTATGCTCGAAGGTTTTTCTTGACAATCAAGTGGGTTCGCTCCCAGAGAATCCGACGATAGCCAATGTGTTTTATCGCAGTGGCTTGATGGAGTCATGGGGACGAGGCATTGGCCTTATCATGCAGAAGTGTGAAGAGGCGGGACTAACCCAACCTACCATCGACGTGAGTGTTTCGTTTGTCAATTTGACCATTTACTTTGCTCAGAGTTTAGAAAGTGGAGACAATATGACAAATGTCCCTCAAAATGTCCCTCAAAATGTCCCTCAGGATGTCCCTCAGGAAACATCGGCTAATGAGCCAATAAATGAGCCAAAAGATGAGCCAATAAAACCATCTGAGAGACAGTAGATTATACTTGATTATCTTTCGCATAATCCCGATGCATCCAAAGAGAAAATAAGCCAAAAGCTGAAAATTTCGTTGGCCACATTAAAGCGAGAAATAGATGCCCTTAAAAACCTTGGCGCACTAGTCAGAGAGGGAGGCTTAAAAAGCGGGAAGTGGGTCGTTTTAAAACAATAATTAGTTATGGCAGAATCAAATAAAGACAAAATACAGAAAGTGCTCAGTGAGCAGTTCAACAAGTATCGTTACATCTCTTTCACTTTTAAAAAAATATAATTATGAATTATCCTCTTATATCAGAATACATTGAATCCATTAAGAATTCTGAAGACAATTTTAATGTACTGAGCACCCTTCGTCCTGTTTATGATGAAGCTGGTGAGATAGTGATGTCTAGCGGTAACTTTGCTGTGGTATTCAAGATGAAAGATGAATCCTCTGGGAAACTATATGCAGTGAAGTGCTTTTTGAGAGAGCAAGAGGGACGTGATATAGCATATCAGCAGATAACAGATGAATTGGAATATGTGTCATCAAACTATTTGTGCTCCATCAAGTACTTCCAAAAAGAATTGTTTGTTGATTCTACAGTTTCTTCTGATACTGAATTTCCTGTATTACTCATGGACTGGGTAGAAGGAGTTACGCTTGATAAGTATGTTCATCAACACATATCCGATAAATATGCTTTGCAGCTTATCACATATCAGTTTTGTAGAATGGCTGCCTGGCTGATGTCACAACCATTTGCTCATGGAGACCTTAAGCCCGATAATATCTTAGTTACTGAAGATGGGGCCTTAGTACTCGTTGACTATGATGGTATGTACGTGCCCGCTATGCAAGGACAAAAGGCGCGAGAATTGGGCAGTCCTGACTATCGCCATCCATTGCGTACAGAAGATTGTTTCAATGAACATATCGATGATTTTCCATTGGCGCTTATTGGTATGTCTCTGAAAGCAATAGCTTTAGACACCTCTTTGTTGCAGAATAATGCGAAAACAGATTCACTTCTGTTTTCAGAATCTGATTTCCATAACATCGGTGAATGTCTGATGATGAAATCACTATGTGCTCTTTTGAATGATGCGGAATTTTCGAAATTATATGCTTTGTTCCTCTTGGCCCACTCACAGCAAGAACTATCAGCCGTGTCATTTCGATTGTTTTTATTGAATAAGGTAGAAAAGCCAATTGAAGAAGTTCTTTCTACAGAAGCAACGGAAGAGGATTTAAAGGATGCTATTGAAGATTATTATGGAGTTAAGTATAGTCGCGATGGGAAAAAGCTATTAAAGGGTTCTTTCTTATTATGTGAGAATGAATATGTTGTAAGAGAAGGAACAGAAGTTATTTGCGATGGTGCCTTTAGTGGCTGCGAATCTCTTCAAAGCATCACCATTCCGAACTCTGTAACGAGCATAGGAGATACCGCTTTTAAATGCTGCTTATCTCTTCAAAGCATCACCATTCCGAACTCTGTAACGAAGATAGGAAATGGAGCCTTTAGTGGCTGCAATATATGTTTTTTCATTTGTAACTCAATATATTTCCAAAATGATGATGTTTGCTTGTTCAATAAGGATAAGACAGCTATTGTTAGTAGAATAAAAGATTGCGTCAATTATATAATTCCGAACTCTGTAACGAAGATAGGAGATGAAGCTTTTAGCTCGTGCAAATCTCTTCAAAGCGTCACTATTCCAAACTCTGTAACGAGCATAGGAGATAAAGCCTTTAGCTCGTGCATATCTCTTCAAAGTGTCACCATTCCAAACTCTGTAACGAAGATAGGAGATGAAGCTTTTGGTTGGTGCAAATCTCTTCAAAGCGTCACTATTTCAAACTCAGTAAAGAGCATAGGAAATAAAACTTTCTGGTGGTGTGAATCTCTTCAAAGCGTCACTATTCCGAACTCAGTAACGAGCATAGGAGATGACGCTTTTATCTCGTGCTTATCTCTTCAAAGCATCACCATTCCGAACTCTGTAACGAAGATAGGAGATTACGCTTTCTGTGGCTGCAAATCTCTTCAAAGCGTCACCATTCCAAACTCTGTAACAAGCATAGGAGATCTCGCTTTCTGGGAATGCACGCATTTAGATGAGCCTTCCCGACTACGACTAAAAGAATTAAATTATACGAAAATTTAGGATTAAATATTATGAATATCAAAAGTAACAAAATAGTTTTGGCAGTTATTGCCGTACTAATAAGTGGATGCAATAACAATAAGGCGCATAAGTCACTTGATTCAGATAGTTTAGCACAGTACCGCGATACTCTAATAGGGAAATTCAACGGAATAGATGTTGACACTCTTATATGTGAACCGATTGATTCCCTTTCTCCAAAAGAGGACGGAACGTATGGTGGTTGTCACTATAAATGGAGAGTTTACACAAAAAACGGCACAGTCAAAGACTTTATCGTTGGACATACAGTAGGCATAAACTTTGTAAAAGAGGGTGATTTAGACGGCAATGGCACAGAAGAATGGGGCTATGTCACACAATGGCCTACTTCCATGTGGATGCGCTATAATGCTTTCACAAACATCAATGGTGAATGGCAACATATTATTGAGCCAACCCCAATATGGATTCCACATTTAGACCAACAAGACAGTTTATATAACACAATCAGAGAAGAAGATATATTACAACCCTCAGAAAAATCAGATTTTATAAAAGTCAAATTTAGCGATGTTCGCAACAATGGTGAGGATTTTCTATTGATAGATACGCTAATACAAGTTAATCCAAGACTGTTCAAATAAGAGTGCATTTTTCAAGATTTTTCAGTTATACCTCAAATCCGCAACTAAGCCTTTCAACGTCCTTCCCAGCGTGTACACATCCTCTCATTACTGAATTAGCAGATGATTTGAGTGAAACACCCGCTTGCGGCCTAGAATATCCCCTTACCCCACAATGCGACTTGAGGCTATACGCAGTATCATACCCATAACCACTTTGCTGGTACAGAGACAAACCTGAAGACAAACGCTTTTATGCAACAAGCCGCATAATCAAACGGAATCTTCATTAATGATTTCCTCTAGGGGCACTCTGATCTGTTGACATTTCTGCATCATGTATCAATTGCGCCAATTTATCCTTCAATAATTGTCGATCTGGTAAATACAGTTGATACTTTGTGACAAACAATTGATTCGTAATCCCCTGAAGGGCATATTCTACTGTTGTTTCGTCTTTGTAAGCACCAAGAACTATTCCTATAGGTTCTGTATCGCTTTCTGTACATACCTAATACCATAGGATCACGAATGATGTCAGCAGGCTTCTGCACTTCTACGCCTTTGTGGGCAAGAGCCAGTACACCTTCTTTATCTTTGCTCAATGCCAAACGATGAAAAAGCATCGATTTCATCTGCCGTTGTAACTCTCGAACAGACCATCGTTCTATCTCACACTGCTTGGTATAGAAGGATATTTCAAGTGGATCATCAGACTTCAGTATCTCAAAATAGTGGCTCCATGATAATTTGCATGACAGTGTCGTGCAATTTGGAAACGCAGCATAGAACTTTCTGAAATACTGAAGGTTATTTCTACCAAATCCCACAATCGGATAATTTCCATCTTATCTATGTTAATTTTTGTTATCTCCTGATTGCATTATGGGAGTTTCTTATATGCTAGATGTTTATCCTATATTTACTGGTCTTTCAAGTCCTTATCTACCATGGCGCAGACACAGGAGTCTGACCATACATTCTCTGCCGTCTCTACCATGTCGATAATGGTATAGATTGGCAGGATGATACCCATGATGCCGATAGGAGCATTGATACCGGACATCAGAGATAGGGTAAGGAAATAACATCCCATCGGCACTCCTGCATTACCCACTGCTGAGATAACTGAAATGAAGAGCCAGAGAATCATCGTAGTCCAAGGTAAAGGCATTCCTCCATTCTGCATCAGGAATAAGGAGGTTACGAGGATAAACGCAGCGCAGCCATTCATGTTGATGGTAGTACAGATAGGCAATACGAAGCGGGAAACCTGATTGGAAACTCCCAGTCTATCTTCTGCCGTCTGCATCGTTACCGGCAACGTAGCAGCAGAACTCTTTGTAAACAGAGCCATCAATACTGCCGGCATCATCTTGCCCAAAGTGCGCACTGGGTTCAAGCCTCTTGCCAAGAGGAAGAGCGGGAGAATGATGAAGAACTGAATGACATTACCTCCCAGGATAACAGCTACGTACTTTCCTAGAGAAGCCATCACGATACCCGCAGAGAACTGGGCTGAGAGTTGTGCTGCAAAGGCAACGATACCCAGAGGCAGAGCCCAGATTAATCCATGAATCAGCATGAAGAGCAGATCCTGCAATCCAAACAATCCTTTCATCACGACGTCTTTCTTATCGCTTGATGGCATTTTGGTTAAAGCAATACCTGCAGCTGCCGCCAAAATCAATATAGAGAGTACATTTCCTTCGGCAAACGGCTTGATGATGTTGTTGGGTATTACCCCAAGAATATGGTCATAATAGCTGGTTTCTCCCAGCTTTTGGGGAACATCTGCCATACCGCTCTGTACCAAGGCTGTAGGTAAATTGCCTGGAGAAACGATGTTGTAGAGCACCAGTCCCACTGCCGCAGCTGCTATTGTCGTGAGCAGGGTGTAGGTGATGGCGTGGCGGAATATCTTACCGGTATCTGCCTGGTTGCCCAAGGATGCCAGGGTTGTGATGACAGCCAAGGCTATGGTTGGTACTGCAAGAAGCTGGAATAAGCGGGTATAGACCGTGGCGATGAAATTCATCAGGCCATCCAGCCAGCTGATGCCGAACATACCCAAAACTGCGCCTACTATCAAAGCGCCAATCCATAGTACCAGCTGCCGAGTTTGCTTATTCTTCACTCCTTTTTGGTTACTGCAGCCGGCATTGCTATCCGGCTGTCTATTTCCAATATCATTCATTGTTTTTACCATGATTTTAAATTATTATTTTTTAGACAAAAGTATTCTCCTTATTCCAACCCCCACATATCATTCAGCATACTAATAGCTGACTCCGAGCGGAAGACATGATTGCGGAAGGTGATGATGCCTTCGGGAGCAAGGTGGGCTTCGAAGGAATTCACCAGGAAATCTGCTTCGAGCAGAATGCGATGGTCGAGGCTGGTAACATCTTGATAAGTATGATGATGGGCAATGAGCCAGCAGATTCTTTCTATCTGTGCGGCTGTGAATCCATCAACTTCTGACAGTACTTTTCTTGCCTCGTCAGGACCCAGTTCTTCCTGGTGCTTGCCATCGCAGTTGCCGTATCTGGCTTCTGAAACGTGAATGCCTACATCGTGAAGAATGGCTGCTGCTTCGAGCACGAAGAGGTCTTCTTCATTCATTCCCTCTGCTATTGCAATCATGCGGGCAAAGTCGTGCACCTTTACGAAATGCTGGATGCGTGGCGCATCGCCACCATCGTACTTAATCATCGCCCTCATCAGAGTGGCGAGTGTCAATTCCTTGTTTGTCATAATCTTATGTTTTTTAATTTTTTTTTCTTATTTCAATTACCTATAGCCTCCATACGCTACGCCCCCAGAAGGAAGGTTAATCCGCTGATTCCGATATAGGCATAGATGATGTATTTGAGCAGGGAGCCGCTGAGGTGCCTGAACACCCAGGAGCCTATCAGGTTGCCAATGAAGACTCCGGCTATTCCATACACATAACCTATGGAGACCGTGGTGGTGAAGAAACCGTTGTAGGCTCTTGCCAGTGTCATCATCAGATTGCCTGCCAGGAAATAGGTCTGCGTCATCGCCAGATAGCGATCCTTGTCGGGCTCTGAACTGACGAAATAGAGTACGGCTGGGAGACCCTGCATTCCGAAGAATCCTCCCATCAGTCCGCTCAATGTTCCTGCCGTAACCTGCACGGGTAGCGTAGTCTTTACCTTGATGCGCTTGCTGAAGAAGGTGAAGTAGATGCTCACGATGATCAGCGTAATACCGAGCAATATGTTCAGTATGTGATATTCCATCCGCTTGAGCACGAAGATGGCTCCGATGGAAATGATGATGAAGGTGAACAGAATGGGCAGCAGCCGCCTCCAGGTGATGTACTTGTATTTCTGAATGACGATGATCAGCGAGGTGGTCATCGCCAGGATGCCTGAGAGGGTTGTTGCCTCACCGTAAGAGGGCATGATGGAGGGGAGCATCGTCATGATGAAGATGCCAAAACCGAAGCCAGTAGTGCGTTGCACAAAACTGGCTCCGATGCTCAACAGAAAGAGTTCGATGACAATATTGTCCATTCTGTTGTAGGCTTATTGATGGATGTAATCCAGAATCTGCTCTGCATGAATCTTGGTCTTGATCTCCTTTGGAGTGAAGATTTTCTCAATAATGCCTTCTTCGTTGACAAGATAGGTGGTGCGGAGGATTCCGATGGTCTTTCTGCCGCAGGTTACCTTCTCGCCCCAGCAGCCGAGTTCCTGCAAAAGGGTGGTCTCGGTATCGGCAATAAGAGGGAACTGCAGACCCTTGGTTTCTGCAAACTTCTTCTGCAGTGCCTGCTTGTCCTTGCTCACGCCGATAATCTCGTAACCGGCTGCTGCCAGTTCTTCCTTATGAGCCTGCAGGGAGCAGGCTTCGGCAGTGCATCCGCTGGTGTTAGCCTTCGGATAACTGTAGAGCACGAGCTTGCGACCACGGTAGTCGCTTGCCTTGATTTCACGTCCGTCCTGGTCAATGCCAAGAATCTCTGGTATTTTATCTCCTACATTCATAATTATATATTATTTAAAAGTTATACTATTCTTCAATCTATTATTTCTTCCTTTTCACCCCTCTTACTGCCTCGCTTTCCAATGGATTCTCGGGCCAGAAGTGCTTGGGGTAGCGGCGCTTCAGCTCCTTGCGCACCTCGAAATAGGTGGATTGCCAGAAACTGGCGAGATCCTGCGTAAGCTGAACGGGCTTGAAACCCGGAGAGAGCAGCTCCAGCAACAGTGGCTGCCTGCCATCATCAACAGCCGGCGTCTGAGTCATTCCGAAGCATTCCTGCAGACGGACACTGAGGATGGGAGCCTCAGCTCCCTGGCGATAGTCGATGCGGATATGACTGCCCGATGGAACCACGATGTGGGTGGGTGCGAGGCGGTCTATCTCCTGCTGCTGCTCGTATGGAATCTGTGCCCAGAGGATTTCCGGGAGATTGAGCTTCCTGAGTTCGGCGGTGCTCGTCTTGAGCTTTCCGCCCTGTTCCAGATAGAAGGGCAACCATTCGCCGGCTGTCTCCATCAGGTGCGTGGTGGACAGATCGGGCAAATCCATTTCCGGGTGCCACTCTCTTACCTGCGCCACTCTCCGCTGCAACCGCTGAACGTCTTCGTTCCAATCCAGCATGCTGAGTCCTTCCTTCCGGATGGCGGTGCAGAGGATATGGATAATCTGCTGCCTGTCGGCATCCTGGAGCGGTTTGCTATCCACCACCAGGGTTCCGATGCGTCGCTCTCTCTGCATCCTGATCATTCCCGCCTTACTGTCCCACGAGATGTTGTCGAACTTGTGGGTAGGGAGGTCGTTGATGTTTACGGGAGCCGAGAGAAACACCCTGCCGGCCTTTCCTGAAGATGGAAGTGGGGTGGAAGCATTCGTGCCCGACGGCTGAGCAGATACATTGAGTGAGGCGATGGCGAGCCATTGCTGCGCCGACATTGCATCGCTTGAATCGATGAAGATTGTCTTGCCGTTCGACATTCTGAAATGTCCGATATTATCGATTGCCATGGCGATGCGCTCTGGATAGGCTAGGGCAATCAGTCTGCCCACCTCCTCTGCATCCACTGGCTCATTGTCTTCCTTCACCTTGAGCATCCTTCGGTATTCCTGGGCTATCTGGGCGATGCGAGCCCATCTGCCCAGACTTTTTTTCTGTCGCTGCGAACGGAGGATGGAGAGACGCAGCGCCATATCCGAATCCTCTGAATCGCTCATCGGGTCTTTCTCTTCCAGCAGGGCGGCAACGTCGCAGGCTAGAGCTTTGAGTGCAGAAGATTCTGAACTCGTCATCATCTTGGCGATGCGTGGATGACAAGGCAATGTTGCCATTTTCCTTCCCAATGGGGTGATGCTGCCATCCGGTTCTATCGCTTCAAGAGAAAGAAGCAATTCCTTGGCATTAAGCAGATTACTGCTTGATGGTGGGGTAAGCCAGAGCAGCGACTGGGGATTGTTCTCGCCAAAGGCTGCAATGTCGAGTACCATCGATGTAAGGTCGGCTTCCTCTATTTCCGGTCGGCGCTGGTCTTCCATCAGATGTTCCGAGGTCTGAGTCCACAACCGGTAGCAGATTCCTTCAGCCACACGTCCGGCTCGTCCTTTTCTCTGGATTGCCATATCCTTGCTGATGGTTACGGTTTCCAGGTGGCTCAATCCCGTTCGGGCATCGTAAACCAGTTTTCGGCAAAGTCCGGAATCCACCACGATCCTCACGCCTTCGATGGTAAGTGAGGTTTCTGCGATAGGTGTGGCGAGCACAATTTTCCTTTCTCCCTCTTTCGAAGTGGCTATGGCGAGGCGCTGCTTCTCGGGTGGAAGATTGCCGTAGAGCGGATAAACCTGAGGAACGGAAAGTTCAGCAGCAGATGATGAAGCAGCAGATAATGAAGCTGATGCAGATGATGGAGCTGCTGCTCTGCTGAGGCTTGCATCCAATATCTCCTTGCATTTCAGAATCTCCGACTGTCCAGGAAGGAAAGCCAGAATATCTCCCTCGTACCTATCTGCAGCCTTGAGGATGGTAGCCGCCACCTCTTTATATATATCGTATCGCGCAATATCGGTCTCTGAATAAACGGTCTCTACGGGGAACATCCGTCCTTCGCTCTCTATCAATGGTGCCTGAAGAGCCTCGCAGATGGCAGTAGCATCGATGGTTGCCGACATGATGATGATTTTCAAATCTGGTCGGATGATTTCCTGAGCCTGTCGGGTGAGGGCAAGCGCCAGGTCGGAGTTGATGCTTCGCTCGTGAAACTCATCGAAGATGACGGCGCTCACTCCTTCGAGCGTGGCATCATGGATGAGCATCCGGGTAAGTATTCCCTCGGTGAGCACCTCGATGCGGGTTTCTGAAGAAACCTTGTTCTCGAAGCGTACCCGGTAACCCACGGTTTTGCCCACGGGTTCGCCCAAGATGCTTGCCATTCGTTCAGCTATTTGACGGGCAGCAAGGCGGCGTGGTTCCAGCATCAGAATCTTTCCCTGTGGGGTGGCTCCGAGGAGGGTGAGTGGAAGTATGGTGGATTTTCCTGCTCCCGGCGGAGCGGTAACAACAAGGTTTGCCGACTCCTTCAGGGTGCTGTTGATGGCGTCGGCTATCTGGAAGGCAGGAAGATGACCTGCCTGCTGTTTGATTCTATCGTAATTCATACTGCAAAGATACACATTATTTTTGTGATGGGCAAATGATTAGAAAGGTAATGCATGAGAATGGCGAATCTTGTAGATTTTTTCCCTTATCTGGTTCCATTTGGCAAGGACCAGGTAGCCAGATACGACTGCCAGATAGAGAAGCATCAACTGAAGGAGTGACAGATGAAGATGGTCTATGCTGGCACCCGGCAATAGACTGGTAAGCCGGAAGGCGGTATGGGTGGCTTGGGTAATGCTGGCAAGTACTGCTGCTACATGTTGCATCAGCCAGGTGCCTATGGAGGCAAGGCAGGAAATGTAGGTAAGGGGAGAAAGCAGCAGGAGTAGGGCACAAAGATAGAGGATGAAGGTGGCTGCCGGGATGGCGATGAAGCTGGTGAGCAGGGAGTAGCAGGATATTCTGCCGAAATAATAGACGATGAGCGGAAGCGTACCTATCTGTGCCGCCAGGGATACGCTGAATAGTCCCCAGAGGCAACGGATGATCTTGCCGTGGGATTTGAGCAGGCCGAAGAGTGGGGGATAGAACATAAGGATGGAAGCCACGGCGAGAAAGGACATCTGGAAACTGATGTCGAAAAGATGGAAGGGATTCAGAAACAGCATGATGACATAGGCTAGCGCCAGGGTGTTGAGCGAAAGGTCGGGGCGCAGGGCTAGCAGGCAGAAACTGTAGATGCTGAGCATGGAGGCTGATCTGACGGCACTAGGGGGAAAGCCGATAAAGACGACATACGCCCATACGACAACGAGGGACAGGGCAATGGTGGGTCTGGAACGGCGCTTTCCGCCCAGAAGAATCACGAAGAGCTGGAAGATAATGCCTATGTGCAAGCCGCTAACTGCCAGTATATGACTTGTGCCGGAGATGGAAAAGCTCTCCTTGGTTTCCCGGTCGAGTGAACCCTTATCGCCCATCGCCATCGCAGAAATCACGGCGAAATCCTGTCCGTTGATATGATAAGTATGCAGCTGCTGTTCCAGCTGCTGGCGAAAGGAACGGCTTGCCAGGATGGTGCGGTCGATGGGGGAGAGTGACTGGTAGGTCATGATGCTGCCAGGTGCTTTCGTCTTATCGATATGATGGGAGGTGATGAAACCGCCCAGACAGAACAGGCAGAGCGACAGAAGAAAGCTCTGAAGAAGGACCAGCTGCTTGATTTTTCTGAAGAAGAGCCGGAAAAGCTGACGGGTTTCATAGAGTACATAGCAGCAACCGGCTAAGGCTATGGCAATGATGGCTGCTATGAGCCAATAGCGCGTGGAGAAGTAATCATAGCTGTATCTGGCTGTGATGATGCTAAGTGATAGTATGAGGCTGAAGAACATCAGCGGAGTGACTGGGAGTCTTTTGTTTCTGTCCATTTTAGCCGTGTTTTCAGGTTCGTTTAAAAAAGAGAAGCCCGACAAAAGGTTGGGATAGTCCAACTCTCTTATCGGGCTTCTCATATATATATAATAATGTATAAGCCTGCCTGGAAGCAGGAATACATCATTTCGGGAGATTACTCTCTCTGGAGATTATTCTCTCTTGAGATTATTTGCCGAATCCGAAGATACGCTTGATGAATTTCTTCACAGGATTATCGTTCTTCTGTGGATTGACAACAGGAGCGTACTTGCGAGGACCGGAATTCTCAGAACCCTTCTTCTGCTGGTTCTGAGGAACTGTGCCCTGTCGCTTCTGCTGGTTCTGCTGAGCGCCACCCTGCTTCTTCTGGGCTACACCTCTGCCTCGGCCATTGCTGCCTGGACGAACATTGTTCTCATTGCCCGGGCGCTGGTTGCCGTTAGACTGCTGATTGCCCTGCTGGTTGCCGTTCTCGTTGTTGCGCTGCTTATTGTTGCGGCGCTTGTTGTTATTGCGATTCTTCTGCTCGCCGTTGCGCTGCTCAGCGTTTCTCTGTTCATTGTTCTTGAACTCTCCATTCTTCTGTGCACCATTCTCGTGATTCTTCTGTGCACCATTCTCGCCATTGTTCTGAGGAGTCTTTTCCTGACGCTCGTTTGGCTTGTTTGGCTTGCGCTTGTGTGAAGTCTGGTCGCGGTCTTTCTGTCTGCGGCTCTTGGCGCTGGTCTTGGTCTTGCCCTCGCCCTCGCCGTTGCTGTTATTGTTGCCGCCGCGGTTGCCGTTGCGGTTGTTTCCGCCCTGCTTTCCGCCCTTGCCCTTTCGACCATTGTTGCGTTTTGAAGGCTTGTTGAGCTTGATGTATTCAGGGCCTTCGCCGCAATCTTCCGGCAGAGGCATCTTCTCTACCACCTTCTCCAGGAACTTCTCAATCTGCTGGAACCAGTACTGGTCTTCCTCGTTGACGAAGGTGATGGCTCTACCATCGCGGTTGGCACGGGCTGTACGGCCGATGCGGTGAACATAATCCTCAGTATCGTGCGGAACGTCATAATTGATGACCATCTCGATATCATCAATATCGATTCCACGAGCCACGATATCCGTAGCAACCAGTACGTCGAACTGACCGCTCTTGAACTTGAACATCACATCATCGCGCTCTGCCTGCTCCAGGTCGGAGTGCATTGCACCGCAGTTGATGCCAATCTGCTGAAGGGCAGCAGCCAGCTGCTTCACCTTCATCTTGCTGCCGCTGAACACGATGACGCGCTTCATATCGCCAGCCTTGAAGATATCCTTGATGATGGTCATCTTCTGGGTCTCGTAACAAACGTAAGCCTCCTGCTTGATCTTCTCGGCAGGCTTGCTTACGGCAAGCTTGATCTCTACAGGATCCTTGAGCAGGGCCTTGGCAAGTTCCTCAATTTTCTCAGGCATGGTGGCAGAGAACATGATGGTCTGGCAGGTCTTTGGCAACTTGGAAGCGATGGTATTGATGTCTTCAGAGAAGCCCATGTCGAGCATGCGGTCGGCCTCATCGAGAATGAAGAAGCTTACCTTGCTCAAATCTACATTACCCAGGGAAATGTGGGTGATGAGGCGACCTGGAGTAGCAATCACGACATCAGCACCCATGCGGAGGCTCTTCAGTTCTTGATCGTAGCGGTTGCCATCGTTGCCGCCATAAACAGCCACACTGCTCACATCCTGCAGGTAGTAGCCGAAGCCCTGCATGGCCTGGTCTATCTGCTGGGCCAACTCGCGGGTTGGCGACATGATGACGCAGTTGATGGCGTCTTTCGGATAGCCGCCATCATCAAGTTTGCTCAATACTGGGAGCAGATAGGCTGCAGTCTTACCCGTTCCGGTCTGTGCCACGCCCAATACGTCGTGACCTTCCAATATCTCAGGGATACATTTTTCCTGTACAGGGGTGCAAGTGTCGAAGCGCATGTCGTATAATGCGTCGAGCACGTTGTCATTCAAATCTAATTCGTCGAAATACATTCTTTTCCTTTCTTTTGTTGACCATTGAGCCGGATGGATCTTCATCCGTTCCAATGGTCAAGGTTCTTTGTTTCAATGTTTAATTACCTTGGTGCCTTGCGGTAGCAGAAGTAGGCAACGAAGGCGAAGATGATGTTCGGCAACCAGGCGGCAAGTGCCGGAGGGAAGTTTGCCTGGATGGCAAAGGTTGCCGATACGGTTTGCAGCATGATGTAGCCGAAGCTCAGTGCAAGACCGATTCCCAAGGATAGGCCCATACCTCCCTTTCGCTTGCGCGATGAAAGCGAAACACCGATGATGGTGAGGATGAAGGAGGCAAACGAGGCGGCGATGCGCTTGTGGTATTCTACCTGATACTGCACCACATTGCCCGAACCGCGGTTGATCTGCTTGGAAATATACTCCTTCAGTTCCGGACTGGTGAAGGTTTCCTGCTGACCCTTGGAATAAACCAGGTCGGTAGGCTCCATCGTAATCAGCGTATCCTTCTGCGCTCCGCTGGTGATGTGTTCCTTCATACCTTTCAGCTGGCGCACCTTCCAGTTGCTCAGTTTCCAGTGGTATTTGCTGTCGGAAATCGTATCATACTGAATCTCCATCGCCGTAAGGTGGCTTACGAGTTTCTTCTCCTGGAACTTGTCGAGGCAGAATCCGTAACCCCGCTTCGAGTTGTTGTCGTAGTGCTGCATATAGGCAATTACGCCCTTATCTACCTGCAGCTGTACGTTTTCAGCAGAAGTATTCTTCTTCTTGTTCTTGTACATCGTCTCAAAGTTCTGGCGTACTACCGTGCCGTGTGGAATCACGTAGGCAGAGAGTACATAGCTCAAGGCTGAGAGCATGATGCAGGTGATGAGGTAAGGACGAAGGAGTCGCTTGAAGGAAACACCTGATGCCAGAATGGCGATGATTTCTGAGTTGCCTGCCAGCTTCGACGTGAAGAGGATGACCGCCACAAACACGAACAACGCACTGAAGAGGTTGGCGAAGTAGGGGATGAAGTTGGCATAATAATCGAAGATGATGGCCTTGGCTGGTGCATGATACTCCGTGAACTTCGCCAGGTTCTCATTGAAGTCGAACACGATGGAGATGGAGATGATCAGTGCAATCGAGAAGAAGTAGTAGCCTAAGAACTTCTTGATAATGTACCAGTCTAACCGCTTGATGTATCTCAGTGGGTTGAGATACCTGAGCACCCTGAGGAATCGCAGCTTGTGCCCGATCCAGCCTAGAATGCGGGCTATGCGCTGCAGGATGGCAATGAGCCAGCCGAAGCGAGATTCGAAGGCTCTGCCCATCTTGAGCAGTCTGCGATGTTTTCTGATGTATTTATAATCTTTCATCATTTAATGTAAAATATGTATAGGAGCATCCTATAAAGTTCAATGCTCAACGCTCAAGCTAGATTCGTCGGCCGAGTTGATCGATGATAGAGCGTTTCCACTCTACGAAGTCGCCCTGCTCGATATGGTGGCGTGCATCTGTAACGAGACGGAGATAGAACGACAGGTTGTGGATGCTGGCAATCTGCATGGCAAGGAGCTCCTGGGCCTTGAAGAGATGGTGCAGGTAGGCCTTGGTGGTAATCTGGTCGATGTCGCAGCCGTCTGGATCCACTGGACTGAAATCCATCTCCCACTTCTTGTTGCGCATGTTCATCGTACCATTATAGGTAAAGAGCATCGCATTGCGGCCGTTGCGGGTTGGCATTACGCAGTCGAACATATCAACACCGCGCTCGATGGCCTCGAGCAGGTTCTGGGGAGTTCCTACGCCCATCAGGTAGCGAGGCTTGTCCTTTGGAAGAATCTCATTCACCACCTCGATCATTTCGTACATCACCTCGGTAGGCTCGCCTACGGCAAGACCGCCGATGGCATTTCCGTCGGCTCCCTTGTCGGCAATGTACTTGGCTGCTTCGCGGCGCAGCTCTGGGAAAGTACAACCCTGGACGATAGGGAAGAGGCTCTGCTGATAACCGTAGAGAGGTTCTGTCTCGTCGAAGCGCTTGATGCAGCGGTCGAGCCAGCGCTGGGTCATCTCCAGACTCTTCTTCGCATACATGAAGTCGCTTTGTCCGGGAGGACACTCATCGAAAGCCATCATGATGTCGGCACCGATGATGCGTTCTGTATCCATCACGTTCTCTGGAGTGAAGAAGTGCTTGCTGCCATCGATGTGGGAACGGAACTCGCAGCCCTCTTCTCTGAGCTTGCGGATTCCGGTAAGCGAGAATACCTGGAAACCGCCGCTGTCGGTGAGGATAGGACGGTCCCAGCCGTTGAACTTATGCAGTCCGCCTGCCGCCTTGATGACTTCGAGTCCCGGGCGCAGGTAGAGATGGTAGGTGTTTCCCAGGATGATCTGGGCCTTTACCTGCTGGCGCAATTCTTCGAAATGTACACCCTTTACGCTGCCCACAGTTCCCACAGGCATGAAGATCGGAGTCTTGATCTGTCCGTGGTCAGTGGTGATGATGCCGGTGCGAGCATCGCTTGCCTTATCTGTTACTTGTAGTTCAAATTTCATTTCTTTTCTTTTTTGTCATTTTCAGGAATGGTGAAGTCGATAGGGTGCTTTACCTTCTCGTCGGTGAGGGCAAACTCCCAGACATCTGCTACATCTTCTACATAATGGAACTCTACGCCCTTGAGATACTTTTCTGGAATGTCGAGGATGTTCTTCTTGTTTTCCTTGCAGATCACGATGTCTGTAATGCCGGCACGCTTGGCTGCCAGGATCTTCTCCTTGATGCCTCCCACTGGGAGTACCTTGCCGCGAAGGGTAATCTCGCCGGTCATGGCTATGTTCTTGCGAACCTTGCGCTGGGTGATGGCCGAAGCGATACTGGTGGCAATGGTAATACCTGCCGAAGGACCGTCTTTTGGCGTTGCTCCTTCAGGTACGTGGATATGGATGTTCCAGTTTTCAAAGATGCGGTAATCCACGCCCAGCAGGTCGATATGCGCCTTGATGTATTCCAGGGCGATGATAGCCGATTCCTTCATCACGTCTCCCAGGTTACCGGTCAGGGTAAGCTTGCCCTGTCTTCCCTTGCTCAGCGAGGTTTCGATAAAGAGAATCTCGCCGCCCACAGAGGTCCATGCAAGTCCTGTTACTACTCCTGCATAATCGTTGCCCTGATAGATGTCGCGGGTGAATGGGGCGGTGCCGAGAATCTCCTTCAGGTCTGATGCGGTGATGGATGGCTTCTCCAATTCCTTGGAATAGGCGAGCTTGTAGGCCATCTTGCGCAATCCTTTGTTGATCTGTTTCTTGAGCTGGCGCACACCGCTTTCTCGGGTGTAGTGCTCGATGATGCCCTCGATGGCTGCCTTGTTGAAGCTTACCTTCGGGGTGAATTTGTCGAGACCTGTATTCTCCAATTCCTTCGGAATCAGGTGGCGCTTGGCAATCTCTATCTTCTCCTCCGTAATGTAGCCGCCTACTTCGATGAGCTCCATTCGGTCGAGCAAAGGACGTGGGATTGAGCTGATGTCATTGGCGGTTGCGATGAAGAGAACCTTAGAGAGATCGTAATCCACATCCAGGTAATTGTCGTGGAAGGTGTTGTTCTGCTCTGGGTCGAGTACTTCAAGCAAGGCTGATGCTGGATCACCCTGGTGGTTGTTGGCTGAAACCTTGTCTATCTCGTCGAGGATGAAGACAGGGTTGCTGCTGCCTGCCTTGAGGATGTTCTTGACAATGCGGCCAGGCATGGCTCCGATATAAGTGCGGCGGTGACCGCGAATCTCGGCTTCATCGTGCAGACCGCCCAGAGACATTCTCACGTATTTGCGCTTCATGGCCTTGGCAATGCTCTTGCCCAGACTGGTCTTGCCGACTCCCGGAGGACCATAGAGGCAGAGAATCGGACTCTGCATTCCACCCTTCAGGGATCTTACGGCAAGATATTCCAGAATGCGTTCCTTTACTTTCTCCATGCCGTAGTGGTCCTGGTTGAGAATCTTCTGGGCATGAGACAGGCTGAGGTCATCCTCGGTGTATTCGCCCCAAGGCAAATCTACCAGCGTCTGCAGATAGTTGAGCTGGATAGGGTAGTCTGGACTCTGAGGATGGATGTTGTCGAGTTTGGCTAACTCTTTCTGGAAAACCTTCTGGGTTGCCTCGTTCCATTTCTTGGTCTTGGCTTTTTCGAGCAGCTCCTTCTTTTCCGGACTGCTTTCGCCTTCGCCCAGCTCTTCCTTGATGTTCTTGATCTGCTGCTTCAGGTAATATTCCTTCTGCTGCTCGTCGAGATCAAACTGCGTCTTGTTCCTGATTTCATTTTGCAGGTAGAGCAGTTTCTGCTCCTTGTGCAAGGCCTTGAGTGCCTCTATCAGTCGCTCCGACAGCTTCTCCTGTTCCAGCATCTTGATCTTGTCTTCTGCCGTAAAAGGAAGGGATGTGCAGATGAAGTTGCATTTCACGAAGCGATTGGTAATCTCATTGATTGCATAGACAGCCTCGTTGGGAATGTTCTCATTGTACTGAATGAATTTGATAGATTCCTCGAAGAAAGTTTGGGTCAATGCCTTGAACATAGGATCCTTGGCTTCCTTTTCGGTAGGCCAGGTCTCTGGCAGACTTTCTACATCTGCAAGATAGAATGGATCCTTATCTACTATCTTCTTCAGCTTGCATCGGCCTAAACCCTGCACGATGATGGTCTTCTGGTGCTCTTCGTTTGGCATGTTGATGACTCTCATCAGCTTGGCAAATGTTCCGGTTTCGTACAAGTCTTCCTGATTAGGTGAGTCTATGTCCGCATGCTTCTGGCAAAAGATGCAGAATACTGTTTCTGGATTTTGCTCCAGCATGTTTGCCAGCTCCTTGCTTTCCGCCCTGCCTATCAAGATAGGAGTAAGCACGGATGGAAAAACCACCAGGTCGCGGGTGCAGAGGGTAGGATAGACTCCTGCCTCCCTTTCTTGTATCAATACGGATGCATCGCCCTCAAAGTCGGCTATCATCTGGATTTGTGTATTCGAATTTCTGTTCATATTCTATTTGATAAACACTTTTTGGGGTGTATATGAATTTCTGTTCTATTTTGATAAACACTTTTTGGGGTGTATATTCTCTTGAATATATATTTATAGGGTGCAAAGTTAGTAATTTTTGCCGAGAATCCCATCGTTTTTTCCGAAAATCACCTCTTTATTAGATATTATTATTAATATAAGCAAGAAGACTGTAATAAAATGCTGATTTTTGCGTTACTATTTTAAAAGTAAAACTATGACTGGATTTAAATTCAAACAATTTGAGATTCATCAGGATCGTTGCGCCATGAAAGTGGGAACGGATGGTGTGCTGCTGGGGGCATGGGCACCTGGTGGTAAACACATTTTGGATGTCGGGTCGGGTACCGGACTCATTTCGCTGATGATGGCGCAGCGCTTCCCTGAGGCGCAGGTGTTGGGTATTGATATGGATGGAGAGGCTTGTGAGGAGGCTGCTGAGAATGTGGCGGCAAGTCCTTTTGCCGATCGTGTCGAAATAGAGTGCTGCCGATTGCAGGATTATCATTCTGCGGAGTCTTTTGATGCAATCGTAAGCAATCCTCCTTTTTTCTTGAATAGCCTAAAAAATCCAGACAGTAAACGTACGATGGCCCGCCATACGGATAGCTTGCCTTTCAGAGATCTTTTCAGGGGAGCAAAAATGCTGCTGAGTGATGATGGAGTTTTTTCAGTGATAGTTCCTTCTGAGGTTCTTGAGGTGGTTGTGTCGGAAGCTTGTATGCTAGGATTTTATCTTATCAGGCAGTGTGGCGTTAAGACAGTGGAGCGCAAACAGCCTAAACGCTATCTTCTGTCGTTCGCAAAGCATCGGTATAATGGTATGGAAAATACTATAAAAACAATGACCGATTCCGAGGGGAACCGGTCAGAATGGTATGCGAAAATTACAGAAGAATTTTATATCAGGTAGGGGCTAGAGATTCAGCTTTCTCTGTACGAGCTTGCTGATGGCTCCTACTCGCTTGCTTTGGCGCTGGATGTCTTTGTGAATGTCATCGCGCACTATATTTATGTCATTGAAGAAATCGGCAAAGGCCGATTGAATGATGTTCGGCTTGCGTACACTCTTGTCTGCAAACGGATTTACAATCATCTTGATGCCTTTTTCTTCCATGTGCACATCTATGTCGGCGCCAGTCATCACTGGGTCGCCGTCATAATGGATGACACCCGGCTTGCTGCGGGTGATGTGGAGCTTCTTGCACCGGAAAGACTTGATCTTCGAGTTCTTGTCGAGGGTCTTGTTGAACATGTCGAAACTAACCTGTGAAGCTTCGATGACATCAAACGGTTCCATGATGACCACATCCATCAATCCATCGCTCATAGATGCCTGTGGGGCAATATAGGCGTTGTTGCCGTATTGGGAAGCGTTGGCACAGGAGATGAGAAATGCTTTATATTGTTTTGTTCCAGTCTCATCTTCCAGAGTATATGTTTCCGGCTCATATTTCAAGCCTTCTCTCAGAATGTTTTCTGCATAGCTGATCGGCCCACGCTTTCCGCTTTCTGCAAACTTCATGCTGACAAAGGCATCGAAGCCCATTCCGCAAGTGCAGAAGAATGGATATTCGTTGATGACTCCGTAGTCAAGGTCGTGTATTTTGCATGCGTTGATGATCTCAATGCTTTTCTTCAGGTTCATTGGCAACAGCAGGTGGCGCGCCAGGCCGTTTCCTGAGCCGCAAGGCAGAATACCTAATGCTGAGTCGGAATGGACGAGGGAACGGGCCACCTCGTTCACGGTACCATCGCCACCTACAGCAACCACAATGTCTGCATGGTTGTCTCTGGCTTCGGCTGCCAGTTCTGAGGCGTGTCCTGGTCTTTCAGTCATTTTTATCTCGTACTCGAACTGCTCCTTGTCCAAAGTAGAATCTATCAAACTGGGAACCGCTGCTTTGCTGCTGGTTCCAGAAATCGGGTTCATGATGAAAACTATCTTTTTTTTCATATCTTAGTCAAGAAATTGTTTTTTAAATTGCAAAAGTAATAAAAATCCCTAAAATGGCAAGAAATATCTACTAAAAAAAGCATAAAAGTAAACTTTCTTAGGAAAAAAGCGGTTTTATTAATCTTTTTTTTGTATCTTTGCAGCCTGAAACTAGAAAATAAATTAAAATAGAAATAAAGTACACCTATTATAATGGGACAATTACAAGAAAGATACAAGAATTATCGTGTACCTCAGAAGTATATGGAAGCCGGTGTGTATCCATACTTCCGTGAGATTACAAGTAAGCAGATGACAGAGGTAACTGACATCGACGGTCACAAGATCCTGATGTTCGGTTCTAATGCTTACCAGGGTTTGACAAATGATCAGCGTGTTATCGATGCAGCTAAGGCTGCTCTTGACAAGTACGGCTCAGGCTGTGCTGGTAGCCGCTTCCTCAATGGTACACTCGATTTGCATGTGCAGCTCGAAAAAGAGCTTGCTGAGTTTATGGGCAAGGATGAGACATTGTGCTTCTCTACTGGTTTCTCTGTAAACCAGGGCGTGTTGGCATGTGTTGTAGGCCGCGGTGATTATATCATCTGTGACGACCGTGATCATGCCAGTATCGTAGATGGCCGTCGTCTTTCATTCGCTACCCAGCTTCACTACAAGCACAACGATATGGAAGATTTGGAGCGCGTGCTCTCTAAGCTTCCTGAGGATGCAGTCAAGCTCATCGTTGTGGATGGCGTGTTCTCTATGGAGGGCGATTTGGCTAACTTGCCAGAGATCGTGAAGTTGAAGCATAAGTACAACTGCTCTATCATGGTAGATGAGGCTCATGGCCTTGGCGTGTTTGGTAAGCAGGGACGTGGTGTCTGCGATCATTTCGGTCTGACCGATGAGGTAGATCTCATCATGGGTACCTTCTCTAAGAGTCTGGCATCTATCGGTGGTTTCATCGCATCAGATAAGGATACCATCAATTTCCTCCGTCACAACTGCCGTACTTACATCTTCAGTGCATCTAATACTCCAGCTGCAACTGCTGCTGCTCTCGAGGCTCTCCATATCATCCAGAAGGAGCCTGAGCGTTTTGAGAATCTTTGGGATGTTACCAACTATGCTTTGAAGCGTTTCCGTGAGGAAGGTTTCGAGATTGGTGAGACTGAGAGTCCTATCATTCCTCTCTACGTTCGTGATGCAGAGAAGACATTCGTTGTTACCAAGCTGGCTTATGATGCAGGTGTGTTCATCAATCCTGTTATCCCACCAGCATGTGCTCCTCAGGACACATTGGTGCGTTTTGCTCTTATGGCTACTCATACAAGAGAGCAGGTAGAACGGGCTGTTGAAATCTTGAAGAAGATTTTCGTAGAGGAAGGCATCATCAAGGCGTAATGGCAAAACAATGCGGTTGCTGAAAATTCATCAATCGTCATATATAATAAGGTATAAAGGGGCAATTTCTTCGGAAGTTGCCCTTTTTTTAGGAAAAAACTGAATAAATGCATATTTTTACAAAAAAAGTTGCTGAAAAATTTGGTGGAATAAGAAAAATGTTGTACCTTTGCACCCGCAATTCAGAAATGATGCTTACTGCAAAGAAGTAATTTCATTGTGAGAAGAAAGCGGGGTGTAGCGCAGCCCGGTAGCGCTCCTGTTTTGGGAACAGGTGGTCGCA
>ERZ506429.144-NODE-144-length-26002-cov-20.2319_pt1 | contig 26002 bp, 20 predicted proteins | sample MGYA00513664_ERZ506429 | MGnify/ENA metagenome assembly ERZ506429 | reverse complement strand
TGATGCCGGCTATCTTCTTGGCGGCACTTACTTCCGGCATCTTGCCTATCTCGGTCTTCTCCAGTGGCTTGTCACCAATCTCTGCCATGTCAGGCAAATCGTTGTGGCTCCATTTCTGGATGATGGTTCCGTCCTTCAGCAGAAGAAGACCTGGGTTGCTGCGGATTACCGTCTTCAGCGTAGTCTCGTCTGTGACATAGAAGGGATATTCTGCTCCTGTTATGTCCTGCCAGTGCTTGATGGCTTTCTCCGTACTTGCCGTGAGGCAGAGAAACCGGTAGCCATGGTCGTTGGCATATTCGTAAATCTCATCGATATTGCCGAAGTTGCTGTCGTCGGCAAATTCAAGATGTGGCGAAACCAGGAGGAAGGTGTAGCCTTTATCGTGAATCACTTCCTGGGTAATGTCTTCTCCCGTCTTGGCATCAGCTATGCTGAAGTCGTGTATTGGAGGTACGTATCCTTCTTCGGTCTGAACCGTCTTGCTGTCGATGAAAGTCCAGGTGGAGTCTGGATAGTTGTCTATCGTAAACTCCTTCCGTTCTCCGTTCTTCTCCAGGATGAAGGTGGTATCAAACTTGGGTTGCTTGGCTCCCTTCGGAATCTCCATGCCCTTGGCAATGTTGACACCTATGTGATAAGGACGGAAGTCGAATTGCGGCAGATACCACAGGCTCCAGATACTCATCACGATAGAGAAGAGGAAGGTGTAGTTGATGGCAATCCACTGGGTTGGTTTAGATACCAACTGTGGCATTTCCAGCGGTTTCTTCCAGAGTAGGATAGCGATGGCAAGGAGAATGAGGTTCTTGACGAACGTCTCCTTGTTGGTGAGCACGATGGCATCACCGAAGCAGCCACAATCTTTCACCGGGTCTGCGATGACAATCCATAGGGTAATCAGCGTCATCACGCTCATCACGAGCAGCGCAATCTTGCTGACCAGTTTTCGGCGGATGGCAAGGAGCAAGAAGATACCGATGGCAAACTCGCACATAGCCAGCACGATAGACATCAGCAATGTGCTCCATGAAGGGAACATCCAGTCGATGTGCAGCGCCTCCAGATAGTCGGTTATCTTGTATTGCGTGCCTAATGGGTCAATTCCCTTCACAAATCCTGAGAAAATGAAGGTTATTGCCATCAGCAGTCGCCCGATATTGACCGCTATCTTTGTTAATATGTGAGTTGCCTTATTCTCCATCCTTGATTTCTTTTACTTCTCGCTCATTTTGATGGCACCGAAGACGGCATAGTTGATGATGTCCATATAGTTGGCATCAATACCTTCAGAAACGAGGGTAGCGCCGGCGATGTCTTCAATTTCCTTTACGCGCTGAATCTTGGTCAGTATGAAGTCGGTATAACTGCTTACTCTCATCGAGCGCCATGCCTCATCATAGTCATGGTTCTTTTTGAGCATCAGTTCCAGCGCCTCCTTTGCATGGAGGTCGTATAATTTCATAGCCTCTTCGGGTGTCATATCCACTTCATCCACGAAAGGCTTTTCGAGCTGGATGAGTCCTATGATACCATAATTGATAAGGGCGATGAATTCCGGACGGATACCTTCGCCAACCAAAGATTCTTTCTTGATTTCGAGCGAGCGGATGCGCTTCGCCTTGATATAGAGCTGGTCTGTCAGAGAAGAAGGGCGCAAGATTCTCCAAGAGGCTCCATAATCATGAAGCTTCTTCTCAAATAATGTCCTGCATTCGCTCATGACATTCTTAAACTGCTGTTCTGTTTTCAATAAATCTGCCATAATAATTTCGAAATTCGGTGCAAAATTACACATTTATTGTGAAATAGCCAAATATTTATTTTGTATTTTACATATTTTGCAGTAACTTTTGATAAGTTACGCGGCGTCTCAACAATAAAAACAAAAAAAATCTTTTTTTATTTTGTATTGTCTTCGATTTGCAGTAACTTTGCACCCCGAAAGTAGAAAGAGTATGAGAAATTTGACCAATGCCGAACTGGCACAGATACTGGATAAGGATATATTTCATAAGATTTCAGAGGCAGCAGATGGGCTGTCTGTGGAGTGTTATGTAGTAGGTGGATATGTGCGTGACCTCTTCCTGGAGCGACCTTCCAATGATATTGATGTCGTTGTGGTTGGTAGCGGTATTGAGGTAGCTTCTGCCTTGAAGAAGATGCTCGGAAGAAAGGCGCATCTCTCTGTGTTCCGTAATTTCGGAACAGCACAAGTGAAGTATCAGGATACTGAAGTGGAGTTTGTTGGCGCCCGTAAGGAGAGCTATCATCGCGATTCCAGAAAGCCTATTGTGGAAGATGGAACGCTGGAGGATGACCAGAACCGCCGCGACTTCACCATCAATGCGATGGCTATCTGCCTGAACAAAGACCGTTTTGGAGAACTCGTAGATCCTTTTGATGGTGTCTACGATATGGAAGATGGCATTATTGCCACTCCGCTCGACCCGGATATCACTTTTTCTGATGACCCGCTGCGTATGATGCGTTGCGTGCGTTTCGCTACTCAACTCAATTTCCAGATAGAGGAGGAGACCTATGATGCGCTCTCCCGCAATGCCGAGCGCCTGAAGATTATCAGTGCTGAGCGAATCTGCGACGAGATGAACAAGATTATGCTCTCCAAGCACCCAAGCTGCGGTTTCTATTACCTGAAAGATACAGGTCTGCTCGATCTCATTCTGCCAGAACTGGTTGCGATGGATAAGGTGGAAACGCGAAACGGCAGGGCACATAAGAATAATTACGACCATACGATGGAGGTGCTCGAGAATGTCTGCAAGCATTCTGATAACCTCTGGCTCCGCTGGGCTGCTCTCTTCCACGACATCGGCAAACCGAAGAGCAAGCGCTGGGATAACAATATCGGCTGGACATTCCACAGTCATAATATAATAGGTGCAAAGATGATTCCGGGTATCTTCCGCCGTATGAAACTTCCGATGGATGCGAAGATGAAGTATGTGCAGAAACTCGTAGAACTCCACATGCGTCCGATTGTGATTGCTGATGAGGAGGTTACCGACAGTGCCGTACGCCGCCTGCTGAATGATGCCGGTGATGACATCAACGACCTGATGACGCTCTGCGAGGCTGATATCACCAGCAAGAACCAGGTGCGCAAGCAGCGTTTTCTGGATAATTTCAAGATGGTGCGCGAGAAACTGGTTGATCTGCAGGAACGTGATTATAAACGACTTCTCCAGCCATGTATTGATGGTAATGAGATTATGGAGATGTTCCATCTTACACCTTGCCGTGAGGTAGGTACCCTGAAGCAGTATCTCAAGGATGCTGTATTGGATAATAAGGTGGCTAATGAGCGTGAACCATTGATGGCGCTTTTGATGAAGAAGGCTCAGGAGATGGGATTGGTAAATGCAGAAAACTCAAAATAGAGAATAATTTTTGTTAAATAACGGCTCCTTGCGAGCCGTTATTCATTTATTATTAGTACTTTTGCACCGCTTTTAAAACTTAAAGGCGCATAAAAGTTTTCGTTAGAGGACGAAAAGAACTTTTGAATAAGAGAAGATTAAAGATTAAATAATAAATTATAATATAAAATAGGTATGAAAATTAAAAGCGTTTTGTTTGTTGCAGCAGTTTGTGTTCTTGCTGCGTTGACATCATGTGGTGGAAGTAAGAAGGGCGGTCTGCCTGACTTCAGCGACGATGAGTTCGCTGTGGCTACTATCGGTACTTCCAGCGCCGCATTGCAGACTACCTATCCTGCTACCATCAAGGGTATCCAGGATGTAGAGGTACGTCCTAAGGTTTCTGGTTTTATCACTAAGGTTTTTGTACACGAGGGACAGACTGTATCAGCAGGTCAGGCTTTATTCTCTATTGATAGCGAGACCTATCAGGCTGCTGTCCGTTCTGCTGCTGCCGCTGTAAATACAGCTAAGGCACAGGCAAATACTGCTAAGTTGACTTATCAGAACAACAAGAAGTTGTATGATAGCAAGATTATCGGTGAATTTGAACTCTCTACTGCAGCTAACAGCTATGCAACCGCTAAGGCTCAGGTAGCTCAGGCACAGGCGGCATTGGCTTCAGCCCGCGAGCAGTTGGCTTGGTGTACCGTTACCAGCCCTTCTGCAGGTGTTGTAGGTAGCCTTCCTTTCAAGGTTGGTGCTTTGGTAAGCGCTTCTGGTCAGGCTCTGACAACCGTTTCCAACATCAGCACTATGGAGGTATTCTTCTCACTCTCTGAGTCTCAGATCTTGAGCATGTCTAAGACCAATGGTAGCGTTCAGGCAGCCATCGCTGCGTTCCCAGCTGTTAAGCTGCAGTTGGCAGACGGTTCTATCTATAATCATCCAGGTAAGGTGGTTAAGATGAGTGGTGTCATCGATGCTACTTCCGGTTCTATCTCTCTCATCGCTCACTTCCCTAACCCAGAGAAGTTGCTGAAGAGTGGTGGTGCAGGTTCTATCGTTGTTCCTAATGATCAGAACAGTGCTGTCGTCATTCCTCAGGAGGCTTGCTCTCAGGTGCAGGATAAGATCTTCGTTTACATTGTAACCAAGGATAACAAGGTGAAGTATTCTGAGATTAAGGTAAATCCACAGGATGATGGCAAGAACTATATCGTAACTGCAGGTCTTCATGTAGGCGACCGCATCGTATTGAAGGGTATTACTAAGTTGACCGATGGTCAACAGATCAAGCCTATCACTCTGGATCGTTACAACCAGAAGATTGCAGAGGCTGCCAAGTTGAGTGAATCTCAGGACAATGCTCATGCATTCGCTACTGCTATGGGCGGCAAGAAGTAATATATATTAAGGTATAAAGAAAAATAGTAAATTATGTCATTTACAAACTTTATAAAGCGCCCGGTACTTTCGACGGTGGTTTCCATCTTCTTCGTCTTGCTGGGTATTATCGGCTTGGTATCGCTGCCTATCGAGCAGTATCCGAATATCGCGCCGCCTACCATCACGGTATCTGCTACCTATACGGGTGCAGATGCCCAGACGGTGTTGAACTCAGTCGTTGCTCCGCTGGAGGAGAGTATCAACGGTGTGGAGAACATGACTTATATGACCTCTTCCGCGTCTAACTCTGGTTTTGCTCAGATCACCGTTTACTTCAAGCAGGGTTCTGACCCTGATATGGCTGCGGTCAACGTACAGAACCGTGTATCTCAGGCGCAGTCTCTGCTGCCTGCCGAGGTTACCAGGGTGGGTGTCACCGTAACCAAGCGACAGAGTTCTAACGTCATCATGTTCGCTCTGACTACAGACGATGGCCGTTACGACGACCAGTTTGTTACCAACTACGCCCTGATCAACGTCATTCCTCAGTTGAAGCGTATCAATGGTGTGGGTGATGTGCAGAGCCCTTCTACCCGTAACTACTCTATGCGTATCTGGTTGAAGCCAGAGAAGATGAAGGAGTTCGGACTGGTTCCTTCTGATGTTTCTCAGGCTTTGGCAGAGCAGAATATCGAGGCTGCCCCTGGTAGCTTTGGTGAGAGCTCTGATATGCAGTATGAATATACTTTGCGTTACAAGGGTCGTTTGAAGACTCCAATGGAGTATGAGAATATCCTCATCAAGAGCAATACTTCCGGTCAGACGCTCCGTCTGGGCGAAGTTGCCAAGATTGAGTTGGGTGGTTTGCAGTATAATGTAAACCTGCTCAATGATGGTCAGCCTGCCGTGATGGGTATGGTTCAGCAGATTGCCGGTTCCAACGCTACCCAGATTGCCAGCGACGTGAAGAAGACGTTGGATGAACTGGAGAAGAGTTATCCTCCAGGGTTGAAGAATGTCATCCTGATGGATGTTACCGAGTTCTTGTTCGCATCTATCGAGGAGGTTATCTTCACCTTGATCATCACCCTGGTACTGGTGTTCATCGTAGTGTATATCTTCTTGCAGGACTTCCGTTCTACGCTGATTCCTATGATTGCCGTGCCTGTGGCTTTGGTCGGTACGTTCCTCTTCCTTTGGATCTTCGGATTCTCCATCAACCTGCTTACGCTGTCAGCCCTGCTGCTGGCTATTGCGATTGTGGTCGATGATGCCATTGTGGTGGTCGAGGCGGTTCACGCCAAGCTCGACCAGGGTTACAAGAGTGCCCTTACTGCAGCTATCGATGCGATGAACGAAATTTCCAGCGCCATCATCTCTATTACATTGGTGATGTCTGCCGTGTTCGTTCCTGTATCATTCATCGGTGGTACTTCCGGTTACTTCTACCGTGAGTTCGGTGTAACCATGGCGGTATCTATCGTTATTTCGGCTATCAATGCGTTGACTCTGTCTCCTGCACTCTGTGCCGTGTTGCTGAAGCCACACGAGGAGGGTCACGAGAAGAAGATGTCTTTCGTGGACCGATTCCACGCTGGATTCAACTATCAGTTTGATAAGATTACCAATAAGTATAAGGGTGGTGTCAAGTGGGTTATCAACCATGGCATCATCGCTGGTAGCCTGGTGGCTGTCAGTATCGTAGGTTTGGTTGCCCTGATGGGTACTACCAAGACGGGTCTGGTGCCTGATGAGGATACCGGTACTATCTTCGCTTGTATCTCTACAGCTCCTGGTACTTCTCAGGAACGTACTGCAGAGGTGGTAAAGCAGGTAGATAAGATGCTGGCTAGCAACCCAGCCATCGCAACCCGTAACGCCATCATGGGTTATAGCTTTATCGGTGGTGCCGGTTCTAACCAGGGTACCATCATCGTGAAGCTGAAGCCTTTCGAGGAGCGTCCGGGTGGATTCTTCCACCGTATCAAGGAGGCTTGTACAGGTGGCGGTATCGAGGCGCTGTTTGTCAACCCAATGGAATATACTTCTGTATTGGGTATGATTTACAAGCAGACTGCTGCCATCAAGGATGCACAGGTTCTTGCCTTCGCTCCACCTATGATTTCCGGTTTCTCCATGCAGAATGGTATTACTATGACCATGCAGGATAAGACCGGTGGCGACTTGAATAAGTTCTTTGATAATGTGAAGAAGTTCCTGGCTGAGTTGAACAAGCGTCCTGAGATTCAGACTGCCCAGACTCAGTACAACCCTAACTATCCTCAGTATATGGTGGATGTAGATGTTGCCAAGACCAAGCAGGCTGGTATCTCTCCATCAACAGTATTGTCTGTCATGCAGGGTTATCTCGGTGGTCTCTACGCATCTAACTTCAATGCCTACGGTAAGCTCTACCGTGTGATGATTCAGGCTGGACCTGAGAGTCGTATGCGTCCAGACGATCTGAGCAAGATTTATGTACGTTGTGCAGATGGCACCATGTCTCCAGTAAGCGAGTTCGTGAACTTGAAGAAGGTTTATGGTCCGTCTAACATCACCCGATTCAACCTGTTTACCTCTATGGATGTATCTGTAACTCCTAACAGCGGTTACTCTACCGGTGACGGTATGAAGGCGATTGCTGAGGTTGCCAAGGAGACATTGCCAGAGGGTTACGGCTATGAGTACTCTGGTTTGACCCGTTCTGAGGCTGAGTCCAGCAACTCTACAGGTTTGATTTTCGCACTCTGTATCGTATTCGTTTACCTCATCTTGAGTGCCCAGTACGAGAGTTACATCTTGCCTCTGTCTGTAGTATTGTCTATCCCATTCGGTTTGGCAGGTGCATTTATCTTCACCAATATCTTCGGTCACTCTAACGATATCTACATGCAGATTTCGTTGATTATGTTGATCGGTCTGTTGGCTAAGAACGCCATCCTGATCGTACAGTTCGCCCTCGAGCGTCGTCGTACGGGTATGGCCATCAAGTACTCAGCTATCCTGGGTGCCGGTGCCCGTCTCCGTCCTATCCTGATGACCTCTCTGGCGATGGTTATCGGTCTGTTGCCTCTGATGTTCGCATCAGGTGTAGGTAAGAATGGTAACCAGACTCTGGGTGCTGCCGCTGTAGGTGGTATGTTGATCGGTACAATCTGTCAGATCTTCGTGGTTCCGGCTCTCTTTGCAGTCTTCCAGTGGTTGCAGGAGAAGCTTACTCCTTTGAAGTTTGAGGACGAGTTCAATGCCGAGGCTGCCTCAGAGTTGGAGCAGTATGCCAATGCTGCTCATCGCAGAAAAGGTATCGAGAAGAAGTAATAACGTTGTAACTTCAAACGAAACAATGAAAAAGAATTTAAATATTATCATATTGGGTCTCGCAGCGCTCTCATTGAGCAGCTGCAAGACTCTCTACGGAAAGTATGAGCGTCCAGATGTGAAAACTAATGGTATCGTACGCGATTCAGCTTCTATATCTGATACGTTGGCAGTGAAGGATACTACATCATTTGCCAATATTCCTTGGCGCAGCGTTTTCACCGATCCACAGTTGCAGACTCTCATCGAGAAGGGACTTGCCAATAACGCCAATCTCCTCAATGCTGCTTTGAACGTAAAGATGGCTGAGGAGCAGTTGAAGTGTGCCAAGTTGGCTTTCATACCTTCTTTTACATTTACCTCACAGGGAACCATCTCTTCTTGGGACGGTAACAAAGCGACAAAGACTTATACGCTGCCAGTGAATGCGTCATGGAGTGTTGACCTCTTTGGCAATCTTCTTTCACAGAAGCGTGGTGCTCAGATGGCGCTGTTGCAGATAAAGGACTACCAGGTGTCTGTACAGACGAACCTCGTTGCGAATATTGCCAATATGTACTATTCGCTCCTCATGCTCGACAAGCAGCTTGAGATAGTGAACGATATGGAAGGTCTTACCAAGGACACATGGCAAACAATGCAGTTGCTCAAGGATGCCAAGATGGGTTATCGCTCAACATCGGTGCAGGCAGCAGAGTCTAACTATTACTCTGTTCTTGCACAGAAAGCAGACCTGAAGCGGCAGATTCGTGAGACAGAGAACTCGCTCAGCCTTCTTCTTGGCGAGCAGGCTCATGCCATCGCACGGGGCAAACTTGATAATCAGAGTCTTCCTGCCAACTTCTCTACAGGTGTAGGTTTGCAGTTGCTCAACAATCGGGCTGACGTACATGCAGCCGAGATGAACTTGGCGCAGTGCTTCTATGGAGTGGAGACTGCCCGCAGCAAGTTCTATCCTTCTATCACTATTTCTGGTACTGGTGCCTTTACCAACTCAGCTGGAGCTGGTATCGTAAATCCGGGAAAATGGCTTCTCTCTGCTGTGGGTTCACTTGTTCAGCCTATCTTCCAGAATGGAAGACTCATTGCAGGACTCAAGGTGGCTAAGATGCAGTACGAGCAGGCTTACAACACTTGGCAGGATGCAGTGTTGAAGGCTGGCAGCGAAGTTAGCAATGCCCTCGTGCTCTACAACTCTTCCGACGAGAAGGGAAGAATCGAGGCACAGCAGATCGAGGTACTCAAGCAGAACGTAGAAGACACCCGTAAGTTGATGGGCGAGGCTGGTGGTTCTTATCTTGAGGTTATCCAGGCACAGTCATCATTGCTCAATGTACAGCTCTCCAAGGTGGCTGACGACTTCTACAAAATGCAGGCTGTGGTCAACTTATACTATGCATTGGGTGGTGGAGCCAAGTAATGTTAAGTGTTAAATGTAAAATGTTAGATTATTATGGCAAGTATAATCAGTCCAAAGGCAGAGGTTTCTCCAAAGGCTAAGATAGGAGACAACTGCAAGATATATCCATTCGCCTATATTGAGGACGATGTGGTTATCGGTGACAACTGTACCATCTATCCATTCGTGAGTATCATGAATGGTACTCGCATGGGTAATAATAATAAGGTATTCCAGGCTGCCGTTATCGCTGCCCTCCCACAGGATTTCAACTTTACTGGTGAAGAGAGTGAAGTAGTGATTGGCGATAACAATACTATCCGTGAGAATGTGGTTATCAACCGAGGTACTCACAAGGGTGGTAAAACAGTGCTTGGCAACAGCAACTTTCTTATGGAAGGTGCCCATATCTCTCACGATACCGTGATAGGCAACAATTGTGTGTTCGGTTATGGAACCAAGATAGCTGGCGACTGTGTGATAGGTAATGGCGTCATCTACTCTACATCTGTAGTAGAAAATGCCAAGACCAGAGTTGGCGACTTGGCGATGATACAGGCAGGAACAACTTTCTCCAAAGATATTCCACCTTATATTATTGCGGGTGGTAAGCCTGTGAAGTATGCGGGTCCTAACAGCATTATCATGGAGGCTGCCGATATAGACGTGAAGGTTCGCAAGCATGTAGCTAATGCTTATCGACTTGTCTTCCACGGTCAGACATCTCTCTTTGATGCCATCAATCAGATCAAGGATCAGGTGCCAGACGGAGAAGAAGTGCGCAATATCATCAAGTTCCTCGAAAGTACAGAGAAAGGTGTCATCACCAAGATGTAAGTTGCGAAAGTTATAATAAACGATTTTTTCTTTATACACAAAGGGAGGGTTGACCCATGGGTTGACTCTCCTTTCTTGTGTTAATGTCTATTAAACTTTCGTTTATTCGCACATTTTTTTGTTACTTTGCACCAAATTTGGAATATTATACCCTTTTGGTAAATGAGAAAGAAACAATATAAGCCCAGCAGTCACCGAGGATTGCAGGTGGTAACTCTATGTATAAGCACCGCCATGGTGCTCGTTTTGCTCGGACTGGTCATATTCTCCGTACTTATGGGAAGAAATCTCTCCTCCTATGTGAAGGAGAACCTTGTCGTGTCCGTGATGCTTGAACAGGATATGACCAATTCTGAGGTCGTTCAGATGTGCAAACAGCTGAAAGCCAAGCCTTATGTCAAGTCAATCAACTATATTTCGAAGGCGAAGGCTCTTAAGGAGGCTACTCACGATCTTGGAGTAAACCCCAGTGAGTTTGCCGGAGTCAATCCTTTCCAGCCCTCTATCGAGTTGACAGCTCAGGCCGACTATGCCAATAATGACTCTCTGAAATGGGTGGCCAAGGAACTGAAAGCTTATCCACGTGTTACAGAGGTGTCTTACCAGCATGACCTGATAGAGCAGGTGAATCAAATGCTGACCAAGATAAGCATCGGATTGCTCATCGTGGCGGCTCTCCTCACGTTTATATCTTTCTCGCTGATCAACAATACCGTAAGGCTCGGCATTTACGCCCGACGTTTCTCGATACACACGATGAAACTTGTTGGAGCCTCATGGGGATTCATCCGACGTCCCTTTGTGAATAGGGCCATACTGATTGGATTGTTGTCGGCATTGATTGCCAACGGCTTTTTGGGAGGCAGTCTTTATGCATGGTATGTGCATGAGCCAGAACTGCTCATGGTGATGGGATGGCAGGAACTTGCCATAACGGGTGGTTCAGTTTTCCTTTTTGGAGTCATCATAACTGCCATCTGTGCCAGCATCTCTGTCAACAAATTCCTCAAGATGAAGGCAGGCGACTTGTATAAGATTTAGAATATCGAACATTACACATTATTAATATATATATAATAAATGGATAAGAAGAATTTAGCATTCGGCAAAGTAAACTTCATCCTCTTGGCTGTGGGGATGGCTATTGTCATCATCGGTTTTCTCTTGATGAGCGGATCTGGCTCAGACGAGCATACTTTCGATACCGATATCTTCAGCACACGCCGTATCGTAGTAGCACCAGTAGTTACTCTGTTTGGGTTTCTTTCTATTATTTATGCTGTCATTCGTAAGCCAAAAGACAATAAGTAATATTTATATCCCGATACATACACATTATTCAGTAATAAAAAATAGTATTTATCAATGAATTGGTTTGAAGCCTTGGTGTTAGGTCTTATTCAGGGACTTACAGAATATCTGCCAGTTAGTAGTAGCGGTCATTTGGCTATTGGTGCCTATTTGTTTGGTATTGACGGTGAGGCTAATCTGGGTTTTACTATCTTGGTGCATGTAGCAACAGTCATGAGTACTTTGGTAGTACTTTGGAAAGAGATCGACTGGATTCTGAAAGGACTCTTTAAGTTCCAGATGAACGAGGAGACTAAGTATGCGCTTAATATTGTAGTCTCCATGATTCCTGTTGGCGTCGTTGGAGTCTTCTTCAAGGATGATGTAGAAAAAATCTTCGGTTCTGGACTGCTCATAGTAGGATGCATGTTGCTCGTAACTGCTCTGCTCCTTGCTTTCTCTTATTATGCTAAACCACGTCAGCGTGAGAACATAAGCCTTTGGCATGCGTTTGTCATTGGTCTGGGCCAGGCTTTGGCTGTTTTGCCAGGTCTTTCCCGCTCAGGTACCACCATCGCAACAGGTCTTCTGTTGGGCAATAAGAAGGAGAAGATGGCACAATTCTCTTTCCTCATGGTCATTCCTCCCATACTTGGCGAGGCATTGCTCGACCTAATCAAAGGACTGAAAGGAGAGGAAACACTTGGAGGTGTTGATACCTTGCCTATGATTATTGGCTTTGTGGCTGCCTTTATTTCAGGCTGTCTTGCCTGCAAATGGATGATCAATATTGTTAAGAAAGGCAAACTCATCTACTTTGGCGTCTATTGTGCCATAGCAGGTTTAGCCACCATTCTTTTCTCTCTTCTTTAATAAGTAACGACAAATCTTTTGCCAGACATGAATTTCCAGACAGGAGAAATCATTGCCATCGACAAACCTTATCGTATGTCAAGTTTTGGGGCTTTGGCACATATCAGATACGTACTTTCTAAGTTTTTGCACCATAAGGTGAAGATAGGACATGCAGGTACGCTCGACCCTTTGGCTACAGGCGTGCTCGTGCTTTGCACAGGAAAGAAGACCAAGGAGATAGAACAGCTGCAGACTCATACTAAGGAGTACACAGCGACACTTCAGTTGGGAGCCACGACAGCCAGCTATGATCTTGAACATACGGTCGATCATACTTATCCCACCCGTCATATTACCCGACAGCTCATAGAGGAAACGTTGCCTCAGTTTGTCGGTGACATTCAGCAGGTGCCGCCTACTTATAGTGCTGTCAAGGTCAATGGCGACAGAGCCTATGCCTTGCGCAGGGCGGGAGAGAATGTGACGCTCAAACCAAAGAGCGTTCGTATAGACGAGATAGAACTTACCCATTACGACGACGAGACCAAGCAACTCGGTTTGCGCGTAGTATGTGGCAAGGGAACTTACATACGCTCCTTGGCTCGCGACTTAGGTCGGGCACTTGGAAGCGGAGCCTTTCTTACTGAGTTGAGAAGAACCCGAGTGGGCGACTTTACTGTCGACAACTGTGTGAGTTTCGAAAATTTCAGGGAATGGCTCGAACAACAGGAAATAGAAGACATCCATCAAGTTTGATATTTCCAGAATAGTAATAGAATATAATTAGTAACCATTAGAAAGGAGACAAATATAACATGAAACTGTCACAATTCAACTTTAAGTTGCCTGAGGCACAAGTGGCGCTTTATCCCCACAAGACCAAACGTATCGTCAAGACATCTACCGGAGAGGAACGCACCTTTGAGGTAACCCGTCGTGATGAGGCGCGTATGATGGTTCTGCACAAAAAGTCGGAAACCATAGATATGTACCGCAAGGATGCTAACGGAAATCCTATCGAAGGCGAGTTTATTGAGTTCAAGGACATCGTCAACTATTTCGATGAGGGAGATACGTTTGTATTCAACAACACCAAGGTGTTCCCTGCACGACTCTATGGTACCAAGGAGAAGACCGATGCCAAGATTGAGGTGTTCCTGCTCAGAGAGTTGAATGAGGAAATGCGACTTTGGGATGTGCTCGTAGAACCAGCCCGTAAGATTCGTATAGGAAACAAACTCTTCTTTGATGATGTCAACGAGATGGTGGCTGAGGTAATCGACAATACCACCAGCCGTGGACGTACTCTTCGCTTCCTCTATGACGAGGACGGTCAGCACGATGTCTTCAAACGCTCGCTCTTTGCTTTGGGCGAGGCTCCATTGCCACGTTATATTATCGACAATCGCGAGGTACACCATGCCACAGAGGAAGATATGGAAGACTTCCAGTGCGTGTTTGCTGAGAAGGAAGGTGCTGTAACAGCGCCAGCCACAGGGCTTCATTTCTCGCGCGAGCTCATGAAACGTATGGAGATCAGAGGCATCAACTCTGCATTTATTACCTTGCATTGTGGATTGGGCAACTTCCATGAAATCGAGGTGGAAGACCTTACCAAGCACAAGATGGACTCCGAGCAGATGCATATCGGCAAGGAGGCTTGCGAACTGGTCAACGACACCAAGCGTGCCGGTCATCATGTTTGTGCCATCGGTACAAGTGTGGTCAAGGCTACAGAGACTGCGGTGGGTACAGATGGAATGATGAAGGAGTTTGACGGATGGACCAATAAGTTTATCTTCCCTCCTTATGAGTTCGGACTGGCCGATTGTATGGTGGCCAACTTCTATCATCCAGAATCTACACTGATGATGAGTACTGCTGCATTTGGAGGTTACGACCTTGTATATGAAGCCTATATGAAGGCTTTGAAGAATGGCTATATGTTTGGTTGCTTCGGCGACTCTCTGCTCATTCTCAACGACTAATATCTGTGATAGTTGAGGCAGTAAATGGCTTCGTTTGTTTTAGGCGAAGCATCGTTCAATAACATATTTATGTATACATGCATAGAGTATATCTGAGTCTCGGATCCAATTTAGGCAATCGCAAGCGTAACATCCGTGAGGCTCTTGAAAAGATAGGAGAGCTGATTGGCGACGTAGAGCGCCAGTCAGCTCTATACGAAACTAAGCCGTGGGGCTATTCTTCGCCCAACGACTTTATCAATGCATGTGCCTGTGTGCTCACTCCTTTGGCGCCTCGCCAGTTGCTTGAGGCTACTCAGAAGGTGGAGCAAGAGATGGGCCGTAAGCTCAAATCGGTGAATGGTGAATATCACGACCGCATTATTGATATAGATATTCTACTGTATGATGATCTTCGTATAGACCAGCCCGACCTGAAGATTCCTCATCCCCTGATGGAGGAAAGAGATTTTGTTATGGTTCCTTTAAGGGAAATCATGAAAGAAAAGTAGTTCCTCAATTTTCACAATTGGTGAGGTTAAAGAAGTTAGCGAAGTTAAAGCCATATGCTTGACAACTAAATATACATAAAGACTATAGACTATAACTTCTTTACTTCCGTACATGATAAAGTTCTGTAGGATTATTTTTTCGCTTAAGTTTTCATTATTTTTATTTGTTTCGTCATTGCTGTTACCTACGCTTTTCCGTAAAAAAGCAAGCCATAGATGCGTCAATGCGTAAAATTTTTCATCAAAATGAATAAAAATAGTAGAAAAAGTTTGGCCATTTTTATTTTTTTGTCTACATTTGCAATTGCTACACATGGCCGATAGGGTTGACTGTCTATTTGCTGTTGTGAAAGAACAAACAGATTACCTATACCTAAAACCTCATAAAAGATGGTTGAAACCTTAAGAATCAACAGCGGTGAATATGTTGGACTCAATATATTGAGAATAACAACTATCCCACATTTATCTATACTCACGGATGACCAGTCCGTGCAAGGGCAGCAATGTGCTGTAATCAAAGCTGGTCAGGATTTTTCCGGTATGCTTACTGAAGCATATCAACAATATAAGGATTCTTTTTTGCAGACAGGAAGTGCCGTAGATATCTCCTTTGAACTTTCTTGGATTTCCAGCCCGGTAGTCAATCAGCCGTATGCGGCTGACGTAAGTCTCTATTGTGTGATTCGTACCATACAACAGCAGGAGGCTCTCTGTACTCAGGTCATTTCCACTTATATGTCCGTTTTCAAGGCGACACTTGATAGCTGCAAGTACGAATATCAGGAAGAGACACTCGGTAATTATACTTCAGTCTTCGGGCGTGTAGCAATGGGACATTCTGCTAAAGCCATCGTCAGAGAAGAACGTATGGAAGATTTACAGAATGCTTATTTGCCTGCTTGCTATTCCTACGACCGCTTGCCCGTCGACTATCCAGAACTCGATCGTATTGCCAATATTCTTACTTCACATCCTTATTGTGCTGTTTGTTTTCAGTTGATTCCTACCTATTTCACAAATGAGGAACTACAGGAAATCAATCAGTTGAATCAGAATATCAGTATGTTGAATCGGGGTGTCAGCGATCAGCAAGTAGGTACCGTGAGCATATCTTCAGCCGACAGACTGGCTTTTCTTTATCATTATTATAATGACAACAAGAGTCGGGCTCTTTTCGACTATAATATACTTGTGTTTGGAGAAGAAAAGGATGTGACGAGTATTGCCACACGAACCATGGGACAGATGGCTGCCACTCAGCAGATGACTGCTCCTAACTTGAGTTTTGTCAGTCTTACTCCCTCAGAAGCTTATCCTGGTGAACAGTCTCTCTTCTCCATGCCTTGGGTGCTGAGCGACCAAATTCTTAATAAAGGTAGAAACACTTCTCTGTGGAGCAGTGGTATGGTTTCTCCAGCTTTATATCGTCTGCCCTATATTGTCACAGCTGATGAGGCTGCTTCTTTCTTCCGTCTACCGTTAGGAAGTGATAAAATCAATGCAGGCTTTGTAGTCAACGAGGCAGGAAAGAGCAATAAGACTTATTCCGAGAATATTATCAACGCGGGAGACATCGAGCTCGGTAAGTTGCGTGCAGCTATGGGCAACAATGCCATAGGCTTGTCTCTTAAAGATTTGGCTAAGCACATGCTTATCGTGGGAACGCCGGGATCGGGCAAGACAACCTTCTCGGTTGGACTTCTCGACCGCTTATGGAAAGAACATCATATTCCTTTCTTGGTCATCGAACCTGCCAAGAATGAGTATCGTGCCCTTGTGCAGAGTATTCCCAATCTGCAGGTCTTCACACCCGGCAAGAATTTTATCTCGCCTTTTGTCTTCAATCCATTCTGTCCACCCAAAAATGTAAGACTTGAAACTTATAAGTCTACACTCAAGACGGCTTTTGCAGCAGGTGTTTCTATGTCCACTCCTCTCGATAAAATCTTTGAGGACACTATCAACAACTGCTATTCAGATTTCCGTTGGCTCGACAATTACACCATTGCCGATAAGGGACAGGTGTTCAATATCACAGACTTTATCAAGTGTTTCGAGGAAACTTTCGAGGAAATTGGATATACTGGTGATGCAAGAAATATAGGCAGGGCTGGTGTTGTGCGACTCAAGAGTCTTGTTAATCTCTTTGATAATTATTTCTCTATACCGATAGAAGATCTCCTCTCCAAACCTACTGTTATAGAATTGGCTGCCATAGAAAATGCTGATCAGAAGGCACTCATCATAGCTCTCTTGTTGCTTTCCATCTTGGCTTATGTCAATGCCAACTATGTAGGAGAGGGCGGACTGCGTAACTTCATCCTTCTTGAGGAAGCTCATGTATTGTTGGATGCAGAAACTAATGCTGGAGGAGAAGGCTCGGCTAATCCTGCATCTATAGCGCAAGGATTGGTAAAGCGTATGCTTGCTGAGATACGTTCTTATGGAGTGGGAATAGCTATTGCCGACCAGTCTCCCCGTAAGGTAGGAATAGACATTGTGGCACTTACCGACATCAAGGTGGCGTTCCGACTTGTAGAGCGACAAGACAAGGAAATACTTGCCGATTCTACAAGTATGAGTGAGTTGCAAACCAATCGGTTGGCAAAACTGAAACCAGGAGAGGCTTTTCTTTTCTTCAACCGACTTGATGAGCCGGAGGAGATTATAACTCCTGATTATCGACTCAACAACAATATCAGCATCTCTCTTGCCGATGAGGGAATCAGACAGCTTTCTACTTATTGGAATGATAAACAAGACAAACTCAGACCTTATCCCGAGTGTAAGTTGTGTCCATATTGTGATGTAAGTTGCGACTATAATCGCAGGATATTGGCAAAGGAAGTCGCCCGGCGGATATTCAAAAAATATATCGGAAAAGGATGTAAGGATATAGAAAGACTCAAGGTCGTATTGGGAAGAATCAGTAAACTTATTGTGGCTGAGCTCAATGATGAACCTTTTAGCCGCGAACTCCTCTCCTGTGTGAAAGTATATCTGTGGCGTCATGTCAAATATGATTCGCACCTTCGTGTGGCTCAGAATGTAATAAACAATTCTTTATCTAAAAAGTAATGGCTTATGTGTGAATTTGATGATGGATATGATGGCGGTGATGTAGATTGCGGCTCAGACTTGGGCGGTGATATGGATTGCGGCTCTGACTGGGGTGGTGATACAGATGATGGTTCAGACTGGGGTGATGATACTGATGATGGTTCAGACTGGGGTGATGATGGTGATAATGGCGGTGATGGTGGCGGTGGTGGTAATGGCGCTCCCGAAGATAGTGATACAGGTAATTCTGTAGACCCAGATGGGTTTGATCAGTTTTTTGGGCAGCCAGGTGGAGATGGCTTTGACCAGGTTTTTGACCAAGATGCTCAAGGCGATGGATTCGACCAGTTCTTTGGACAGTCGGGTGGCGATGGTATGGATCAGTTCTTTGGTCAAGACAGTCGAGGCGATGGTATGGACCAGTTCTTCGGGCAGACTGATAATTTTGAATATACTGGTGAGACAGGTGAACACCTTTCAAATTCTGATGATGTTTCTTCCGAGGAAGTTTCCGAGGATGCTATTCCCGAAGATGATTCTGAGGCGGAAGAAATCGGCGACAATTCGTCTGAAGAACAGGAAGATAATTCTGACGTAAACAATGAGGATGAAAACTGGACTGAAGATAAAGATTCAGCACTTTCTGAACAATCGGATAATGATATGGAGGAAGAAAATTCAGAACAGGAACTTGCTGAAGACGATGAGACCAGTGATAGTGAATCGGAACAAACAGAAGAAAACAATGATTCTGACGATTCTGAAAACCCTGATGAAGATAATGACCCTCCTAAAGATGACGAACCGCCATTTGAACCCGACAATGCTCGAGGATACAGTAACGAACGTGAATATAGTGGTGGTGGAGGAGAAATAGATAATGATGACGACGACAGTTCTTCTTCGTATTGGGATGAAAATACGGATGATGGTGGTGCAGATGCTAATGAGCAGGATCGCAGAAACTTAGAGGAATTCGAACGTCAGCAACAAGAGGAGGAAGAAGCTGAGGAAGAAGAGGCTCGTGAGCGTGAGGCTGAGGAAGAAGAGACTCGTGAGCGTGAAGCTGAGGAAGAAGAGGCTCGTGAGCGTGAAGCTGAGGAAGAAGAGGCTCGCCAGCATGAGGCTGAGGAAGAAGAGGCTCGCCTGCGTGAGGCCGAGGAAGAAGAAAACTATAAGAAAGACCTCGATTCGATGAATGAGCGTTACAATGAGCTCGACCGTAACTATGCCAATATCAAGAACGATATCGAGATGAGCAAGAGTCCTGAAGAACAAGAGTATTGGACTCGGCGTAGCAATGAGGTTTGGGAACAGCGTGACAAACTCGGTGGGGAAATCGATGACTATATTCGTAAACATAAAAAATAACCTTTTAAAAACGATACAATTATGGGATTATTTCACAGAAATGAGAATGATGCAAACTTTGCCGGCGGCAGTAGAAACATCGTAGAGTCCATACAGCGACATACCGATGTGGACGCTCTGATTTATCTTGATCCAAGACAGGACTTTAATACAGGCTCGGTGATAACTGTAGCACCTAATGAGCAAGCTATTTTTATCAAGGATGGTGAGATATACGGTGTGCTCCCTTCAGGTCGTCATTCAGTGGCAACTGAGAATTATGCGATATTGAGTCGCATTCGCAACATGCTCTCTGGTGGTGTCACTACCTTTACATGCCAGGTTTATCACGTCTCTACCTCAGAGATCGTGATGCTTTGGGGAGCATCCGACTTTATCCAGTGTCAAGATTTCTTTTTGGGTAATGGTGTGATAGGTGTTCCTACATCCGTAAAAGCCAATGGTAAGTTCCGTCTCTGTTTTAATATTAACGAAGACGACAGCTCTTGTGTAAAAACGTTCATGAAGTTAATGGGCAACAAGAGTTCCTTTGGAAGTATGGATCTCGACAATCTTTTCTCAACGGAGATAACACAAAAGATATGTGTGGCTTTAGGTAAAACGCTTACATCCATGTCTCGTCAACAGTCTATCAATGCTATAGCCATGCTGGCAGATGATATTGTGGCTCAGGTAATGCCAAGTCTCAATGAACTGTTTGCTGATTATGGCCTGAGTGTTGTCAACTTCTCGTTGGAGCCTCTTGTTATTGTCGAAACCGACGAACGTAAAAAGTATATGGATCGCCTGATAGCTGCAGCTAATGTAAGCAATCCTCTTTACAATATGGCTGTTCAGCAGGAATTGCTCAAAGATGTGGCTGTAAACCCCGGAGCTGGTGGCGTGGCCAGTGCTGGTGCAGGATTAGGCATGGGTATGGCGGCAGGTAGTGCTTTTGCTACTATGGCTTCTACAGCTTTCAATCAGGTTCCTCAGCAGCAGGCTCCTCCTCAGTCTGCAGGTTTTGGTGGCGCCAATCGATTTGGTGGTGCACCTCAACAGGAAGCTCCTGCTCAACCAGATCCTATGGAAACCTTGGCTAAGATGAAGAAAATGCTGGAGGCTGGTCTCATTTCTCAGCAACAGTACGACGACAAGGTGGCAGAAGTGTTAAGCAGAATGTAATGTTTCACATATATATAATTAGGTAACATGAAAAGTTCAATTATCAAGATTATCATATCTTTAGTGTTCCTGGCATTATTCAATGCCATGTTCTTCATTTTGGGCGGAACCAAACATACAGACATAGAGTGGGTGAGCTATGGATTCATCCATGCAGCCTATCTCATGGTGTTGCTGACTCCTTTATTTTGTTTAGGCAATCCTCAGGGTGTGTCGGTTCAGTCGGGCAGTCTCTATCTCCGTGCTACATTTTATTTCTTTACTGAACTCATTGTGGGTGCCGCTTTCCTTATTGCTAAACCCGAGGAGATGACGTGGCCTCTTATCGTTCAGTCTGTACTCTTTGCTGTCTTCATCGTGTTGCAGTTGGCGAGTGTCTTGGCTAATGATGCCACCAATGACTCCATAAAAAAACAACAGAACGAGTCTCTTCAGATTCAGACCATGGTGTTGCGTTTGCGTACGGCCTTCAAGGCTGTGACTGATGAAAAGGTTCGTTCACAGGTCAAGAGATGTATCGATGCTGTGGAGTGCAGTCCTTTGGAGAGTTTCCCAGAAGTTGCCGATGCCGAGGTGGCTGTTCAGAGTGCTGTCGATGCCTTGTGCTTTGACATAGAGTCAGAGGTAAGTGCCGAGACGATACTGAATGATACCAAGAATGTACTGTTGGCTGTTTCCAAGCGAAATGCTGCCATTAGTCTTCGTCGCAGATACAAATAAATAATAAACATTATATATTCACCTTTAAAACTTTAATCAATATGGCTGAAACCAGAGAATTGCAGGTGCTCAGATGCCCTGCTTGTAATGCAAAGTTTACTAACTTTAGTGTGTATAAGAAAACTGTGACTTGTCCTGCTTGTCACAATGTCATCACCAATCCAGTAGCCGAGACTCGCAAGGAAGATATGCCAGAGCGTATGATTCCTTTCTCTACCCAGGAGTCAGACTTCGAGAGTGCGCTTACCAATACCTTGATCAATCAGGATTATGTTCCTCGTGATATCTTCCAGGCTATCAATGCAGGCAATGTGTTCCGTGCTTACCTGCCTATGTATCTGTACGAGGGTTCTTATCAGGCATCTTGGAGCTGTGAGTCATCTTACAGAGACCAGGAAGTGAAGGTTTCAAGCAAGAGCGTTTCTACAAGAGAAGTAAAGAAGTGGCGCCCACAGAATGGTAACGCTTCTGGTAACTTTGCCTTCCTTTGCCTTGCCAACGAAGGTCAGGACGACCTGCCACAAGAGCTTCGCAACTTTACTTATCAGTTCCCTTACGACGTGATGATGTCGAAAAAGTTCGATCCAGAGATGCTGGGCGAGGACGATGAGCGTCTGATTACTGTTGCCCGAAATGCCGATGAGACTATCGTATGGCAGAAGCATGGTAAGGATTTGGTCAATGATACAGCAGAGCGTGCTGCCCTCAACCAGATTGGCAACCAGGAGATTCGCAACTTCCGTGCATCTTCCAGCTTTAACCTTACTACCAAGGGCGATTATATGTTGGCTCCATTCTGGTTTGTTTACTATACCTATAACAACAGCCGTTACAACTTCATGATGGATGGTACTGGTCAGCATACCTCTTACAGTTATCCTGTAGATCAGGAGGAAGTCGACTTCGTCAATTCTAAGGAGAAGGTGAAGAAGACGGTCAAGTGGTTGTGGCTCATCGTATTCTTGCTCCTTTTCGTCAACTTTAAAGTAGCTGTTGGTTATCTTGTTTGCTGGTTTATTGCCAAGATTATCGTCAACAAGAAGATGAATCAGGCTATTCAGGATCGCTTGCAAGAGTCGCGGGATGCCCGTGCGGCTGCAGCCAGCCAGTTGTAAAAGAAGCTTGCTTCTATTTATGACAGATTAGAGAACAGAAACATATAAGACAAAGAAACCTCCCAATGTTCTTTCGAACGATGGGAGGTTTTGTTCTTTTTAGCAAATTGCTCAAGATTACTTGCGGAGACCGAGGGCCTTGATGATGGCACGGTAGCGATTGATATCGCGGTCGTACAAGTAGTCGAGCAAAGCGCGACGCTTTCCTACAAGCTGTGTCAATGCACGTGTTGTAGTATAATCTTTACGGTTCTGCTTAACATGTTCCGTCAAATGAGCAATACGGTATGAGAACAATGCTATCTGGCTCTCAGCTGAACCAGTATCAGAGTTAGACTTTCCGTACTTGCTAAAGATCTCTTCTTTTTTTGCTTTGTCTAAATACATTGCTTAAAAACTTAATAATTGATTGAATAAAATATTGTGCATTTTAAAAATGCGGTGCAAAGTTACAACTTTTTTGTTATTCATGCAAACTTTTCCGATATTTTTTGTAATTTTGCACCCAAATTCATAAAGTACTTAAGGTAAAAAAATGCAAGACATTAGAAACATTGCAGTTATTGCACACGTAGACCATGGTAAGACTACCCTGGTAGACAAGATGATGCTCGCTGGCAAACTCTTCCGTGATGGCCAGGATAACAGTGGCGAAGTTCTCGACTCCAACGACTTGGAGCGTGAGCGTGGTATAACCATTCTCTCAAAGAATGTGTCTATTAATTGGAAAGGTATTAAAATCAATATTCTCGATACTCCTGGTCACTCTGATTTTGGTGGCGAGGTAGAGCGTGTACTCAATATGGCGGACGGCTGTCTGCTTCTTGTCGACGCTTTCGAGGGTCCTATGCCTCAGACTCGTTTTGTGCTGCAGAAGGCTTTGCAGTTGGGTTTGAAGCCTATCGTTGTAGTTAATAAGGTGGATAAGCCTAACTGCCGTCCTGAGGAAGTTTACGAGATGGTGTTCGACCTGATGTGCGACCTCAACGCTACTGAGGAACAGCTCGACTTCCCTGTAGTCTATGGCTCTGCCAAGAATGGCTGGATGGCTGAAGACTGGAAGACTCCTACCGACAACATCGACTATCTGCTCGATAAGATTGTAGAGGTCATTCCTGCTCCTAAACAGTTGGAGGGTACACCTCAGCTTCTCATCACCTCTTTGGATTACAGCTCTTACACGGGTCGTATTGCAGTGGGCCGCGTACACCGTGGTACCTTGAAGGATGGTATGAATATCACTATCTGCCATCGCGACGGAACTCAGGAGAAGACTAAGATCAAGGAACTCCACACTTTCGAAGGTATGGGACACCAGAAGACCGACCATGTGGATTCAGGTGATATCTGTGCCGTTGTCGGTCTGGAGAAGTTCGAGATTGGCGATACCATCTGCGACTTCGAGAATCCTGAGCCTCTTCCTCCTATTGCTGTCGATGAGCCTACCATGAGTATGCTCTTCACCATCAACGACTCACCTTTCTTCGGTAAGGAAGGCAAGTTCTGTACCTCCCGTCACATTCAGGACCGTCTGAACAAGGAATTGGAGAAGAACCTTGCCCTTCGTGTACAGCCTTACGAGGATACTACTGATAAGTGGATTGTTAGCGGACGTGGTGTGCTCCATCTCTCTGTGCTTATCGAGACAATGCGTCGCGAGGGCTATGAGCTTCAGGTAGGTCAGCCACAGGTTATCTATAAGGAGATCGACGGTGTGAAATGTGAGCCTGTAGAGGAGTTGACCATCAATGTTCCAGAGGAGTTTGCTTCTAAGATGATTGATATGGTGACACGTCGTAAGGGCGATATGACCTCTATGCTCAACATGGGTGACCGTGTGGATATCGAGTTCGATATTCCTTCACGTGGTATCATCGGTCTTCGTACCAATGTGCTGACAGCTTCGCAGGGCGAGGCCATTATGGCACACCGCTTCAAGGAGTATCAGCCTTATAAGGGCGAGATCAGCCGCCGTAGTAACGGTAGCATGATAGCTCTGGAGACAGGTACCGCCTATGCTTATGCCATTGATAAGCTGCAGGATCGTGGTAAGTTCTTCATCGACCCAGGTGAGGAGGTTTATGCAGGCCAGGTAGTGGGCGAGCATGTTCACGAAAACGACTTGGTCATCAATGTTACTAAGGCCAAGCAGTTGACCAACGTACGTGCGTCTGGTTCTGATGACAAGGCTCGCGTGATTCCTAAGACCGTGATGAGTCTTGAGGAATGCCTTGAGTACATCCGCGAGGACGAGTATGTGGAGGTCACACCAAAGAACATGCGTATGCGCAAGGTTATCCTTGACCACTTGGAGCGCAAGCGCAGCAACAAAGATTAAGCTATAGCTTTAATATAAATGGAGTTAAAAAATCCTCTTGAAGTCAGCCTTGGTTGACCAAGGAGGATTTTTTTCTTTTCGCTAAAACATGTCCGTATGATGAAGGTGTTTTCGTTTTTCAGGAAGTTTGCTTTGCCCTGTTCCCTTGTCTTGGGTGCCTTGGGGTATTTGATTTTTGCCAATGTTCCTTTCTTGCAGCCATTGGGTGATGCGGTGGGTCCACGCCTTGTTGAACTCATGCCGGTGGTGCTTTTTGCCCTGTTGTATGTTACCTTCTGCAAGATAGAGATTAAGGAGATGAAGCCTAAGGCATGGCATTTCGTGTTGCAGCTCATACGCACCTCCTTGGCATTGTTGATGGTGATTGCCATCTGTCTTTTTGGTAAGAATTACGAGGCGAAGGTCATCCTCGAAGGAGCCTTTATTTGTTTCATCTGTCCTACGGCAGCTGCCGTGGCGGTAGTGACCGAGAAGTTGGGAGGCAGCATAGGCTCCCTCACCACCTATACCGTGATAGCCAATATTTTCACAATGATTATTATTCCTTCTCTGTTCCCGATGGTAGAGAAGGGAGCCGATGTGTCATTTTTCTATATGAGTATGATGGTGTTCCGCAATGTCACCACCGTGCTGGTGGTTCCCTTGTTGCTTGCCCTGCTGAGTCGCAAGTTCCTGCCCCGTTTTGTTGATAAGGTGAAGAGTGTGAAAGACTTGGGATTCTATATGTGGTGTTTCAACCTGACGATACTCATGGGTGAAACTCTGCGCAACTTCCTTCATGCCACCGTTTCGGGTTGGATACTTGCCCTGTTGCTTATCGTTCCCTTGGCGGTATGTCTTGTTCAGTTTGCCATAGGCAAGGCTGTGGGACGTCATTGGGATGCCAGCATCAGTGCCGGACAGGCTTTGGGTCAGAAGAATACAATCGTAGGTATCTGGCTCACCCTTACTTTCCTCAATCCGCTTGCTGCCGTGGCTCCTGGTGCCTATGTGGTATGGCAAAACCTGGTCAATGGCTGGCAACTATGGTATAAAGAGAAGTATGGCAAGTTGAAATGGTAAAAGGTAATGAGAAGTTAGAAATCGTAACAACTCAGCACCCCTATAGCCACGAGCAATTACTTTAATACTATACAAATTGTTTCGAACTGTATGGTTGGACGCCCTTTCAGGGCGTGCTGCGTAATTCCAACCGTACAGGTCGAATTGTTTTCTGTTAGTTTCAGGGCGGACGCATCAAAATGCGTTCGCCTCCAAAAGTTTTGACAGGTAATTTTCGTCCCA
>ERZ506429.107-NODE-107-length-30405-cov-37.0662_pt1 | contig 30405 bp, 23 predicted proteins | sample MGYA00513664_ERZ506429 | MGnify/ENA metagenome assembly ERZ506429 | reverse complement strand
CCATCAGCAGGATGTTCTCCGTGGCTGCCGAACAGTCTTGAATCCAGAACTCCTGTTCTGTGCCTTCCAGCGTCTTGTCAAGGCATCCGCAAACCACGATGACGAGCGGTGCCTGCTTCACCATGCTGGCATAAGGGCTGAACTGTGGTATCTGGTCGAGAATCTCCCGGTCGTTGATAACCACAAAATGCCAAGGCTGCTTGTTGCAAGCCGATGGAGCCGCCATGCCGGCACGCAGCATCATCTCCACCTTCTCCTGTTCTACAGGCTTTTCTGTATAACTTCTCACCGATGTACGGCTCATAATATTTTCAAAAATCTGATTCTTTTCCATCATTGCTTTTCTATGTGAGTCTTATTTTTTAGGCGAATCATAGCATTCCATAAGCCAGTCGAGCACATATTCTCTTTATGTTCTATTTATTCACTTTGCTATTCATTTTGCATTCAATCTTGATTACTAAAAATGAAATGCGCTGCAAATATACGAAAGTTTTTCGGTAAATTTGCAGTGCATTGCAAATTTCTTGTGTTTCTGAGCGAAATTTGCAGCGTATTGCAAATTTCTTTCTGTAAAACTGATAACCTTTCTATAATCTGTATATCCGAGAATTTGTATTTATTTAGTTTTATTACCCGATACATCCTATAGTTTTTATCGCCCGATACATTCTATAGTATGCGTATATATAAGCCGATGTTGTGGTTATCATACTGATGAGATTCATACAGGTGAAGGCTGCCTGCTGGGTGTTACCTGCCAGATAAAACACTGCCGCAGGGAGGAGATTCGAGCATAGCAACCATACGATGAAAACCAGGACAAGGGCTATGCCCAGTTTGCGCATGTTGCCCCTGTGCTTGCTGCACAGATGGCAGCCGGCTACCAGGGAGGTGATGACGGAAATCAATAACATAGTGCTTTGTATCCAGGTGAGAATCGTTGCCGTGGGTGTTATCTGTCCGTTCTGCATCATCGTTACAAAGTTGAACTTGAAGCATTGTCCCAGGATGAATGAGAGCACATAGTAAAGTACCATCAACTCGCTGCAGCGTCGTAGCAATTTTACGCCTGCCGGTAGCGTGTAGTGGAATATTCCCCATAAAGCTATAGGGGCGAGCTGCAAGACCAGTTGCTTGATGGTAACCAGGATGGGACTTATTGGAATCAGGATGGGACTTGTTCTGAAGGATAAGCCCGCTTGTCCGCAAACAGAAAATGCCAGCGAAAACAATGCGAAAATGCAATATGCATACATGGCATATTGTGCAATGCGATTTATATCTATAGAATAACTTTTTCTTTCCATAATTCTACGTTTGATGATTTTATAAACAGCTTATCTTGCATAAAGCTATTGCAAAGATACGAAGTTTTTGGGAAATTCTAGCAAAATAGGTGGAAAATGTTTGGCTATGATATATACTTGTTAAAAGAATGGCGGAGAGACCGATAAAAACTCTTAAAAAGCATAACGTATCTTCTTGGATATCAATATTTGTTGCTATCTTTGCACGTTATATACTAATAACGCTACATAGATGAATACTAATTATCAATATAAGTTTAATCATATAAGTTTAATCATGAATAATATGAAGAAGATTTTCTTAGGATTGGCAGCAGCACTGATGTTGACTGCCTGCAATGAGAACAGACAGCCGGAGGCAATGACCAGCGTTGACTCTGCAAGTGTGGTAACCGATTTGATGATGAGTCGCAGAAGCATCCGTGCTTACAAGGATTCCGTCATCAGCCGCGATACCCTGAACGAGATTCTGAAATGCGGTATCCATGCGCCAAACGGGCAGAACCTGCAGTCGTACGAAATCAGAGTGATAGATTCTCCTGCCCTCATCGATTCAATCACCCAAGCCGTGGTAAAGGATAATCCTAAGATAGCCGAGCGCAAGGGCTTCAAGAACATCTTCGTGAATGCTCCATGCGTGGTTTGCATCGCCTACGATACTACTTATGATATGGCGCAGATTGATTGCGGTTTGCTGGGTGAGAACATCATTCTTGCAGCATGGTCAAGGGGCATCGGTTCCTGCTGCCTGGGCAGTTCAGCCCGTTGGATATTGGATTCGCCATCAGCCAAGCCTTACCTCGACCGCATGGCATTCTCTAAGAATTATAAGCTGCTCTACTGCATCGCCCTGGGTTATCCTGACGAATCGCCGGAGGCAAAGCCAAGACGCCAGGACATGATTAAGTTCATGGATTAAGACAGATGAAGGTTGATGTCCTGTTTCAGGACATCAACGTTTGAAGATAGATATGCATCTTCTTGAAACATGTAGGCAAAATATGAAATATCTTCTTCAAGTTCTTTTTTGTTTTGGAAAAAATGAGATAAATATCTTCCCGAGAGTTATTATTGAAAATGATAACCCAATATTTCTTCTTTTTTAATAGAGTTTCCAAAAAAACTTCGTATCTTTGCAGTGGCTTTATGCAAGATAAGCAGTTGTAATATCATCAAGCGTAGAATTATGGCAAAAAAAAGATATCCTATAGGAATACAAACCTTCGATAAGATTCGCACGGAAGACCGGCTCTATATCGACAAGACAGAATATGTTTACCGCATGGCACATTCTGACAGCAACTATATATTTCTGGGACGACCACGTCGTTTCGGAAAGTCTTTGCTTGTATCTACTTTACAGAGTTATTTCGAAGGAAAGAAAGAACTCTTTAAGGGACTTGCCATTGAAAAGCTGGAGCAGGATTGGACAGAATATCCTGTGCTCCATTTCAGTATGGCTATGGGCAAACACATGGAGAAGGAGCAACTGGAAAGATACCTGCTCTATATCATCGGCTTGAATGAAAAGAAGTTTGGTATAGAAAATGATGCTGTTGATCCGAATGTGAGATTGGCAAGCCTGATTATGAATGTGTACAGACGAACGGGAAAGAAGGTGGTCGTGCTCATTGATGAATACGATGCTCCTCTTCTTGATGTAGCACACGAGGATGACAATCTCAAGGATCTTCGCAATATCATGCGTAATTTCTATAGTCCATTGAAGGATTGCGACCCATATCTCCGCTTTGTCTTCCTCACCGGTATCACCAAGTTTTCGCAACTCAGCATCTTCAGCGAACTGAATAATATCACCAATATTTCGATGAACAGGGAATATTCGGGAATATGTGGAATCACCAAGGAGGAGCTGCTCACCCAGATGTCGGACGACATTGATGAATTGGCAAAATCGCTAGGCTCCACAAGAGAAACTGCCATCGAAGAACTGAAAACGAACTATGATGGTTATCATTTCTCTGCCCAATCGTCAGATATATTCAATCCGTTCAGTCTGCTCAACTGCTTTGCCAATCAGGATTTCGGTTCATACTGGTTCGCTTCCGGCACTCCAACCTACTTGATTAACATGATGCGGAAGTTTCATGTCTTGCCGGCTACTCTTGGAAAGATGTATGCCAAATCATCAGCCTTTGATGCCCCGACAGAGAACATGACGGCCATAACCCCTTTGCTATACCAAAGTGGCTATCTTACCATCAAAGATTATGACAAGACCAGCAAGCTCTATACTCTTGATTTGCCGAACAAGGAAATCAAAGTAGGATTGTTCGAGAGTCTTCTTCCTAACTATCTGGAAGGAATGTTTGCCCAGAATGGAGATGTCACCATCGCTCAGATGTCTGTGCTTATCCGTCAGAATGATATGGACGGAGCATTACAGCTGCTCCAGACCTTCCTGGGAACTGTGCCATATTGCAATGTCACCAACCATGAAGGTCATTACCAGCAGATGCTGTTTATCATCTTCTCGCTCTTGACTGGCTATGTGGTAGATGTAGAAGTGCACACTCCCAATGGAAGGGTAGATATCGTGCTGTTGACCGACATCCGTCTCTATATCATAGAGCTGAAGCTGAACAGGGATGCCCAGACGGCTTTGCAGCAAATCAACCTCAAGAACTATGCCCAGCGCTTTGCGCTTTGCGGGAAACCTATAGTGAAAGTAGGTATCAACTTTGATTCTACCCAGGGAAATATAGAGGATTGGATAATTGAAGAGAATGATAAAGATAGCTAGCCTCTTGTAAAAAGAGAACGCACATCAGCTGAAATACGCATGCACAACAGCTGGGCGACATGCGCACAACAGGTGATGTGCAACCGCACAACAGCTGATGTGCTGTCTTAGGAGCTATATCTTCTAAAAACAGATTGTAACTCTTCTGGCAACTTCAATTAGCTCTTTTGAAGACTATACTAAGATGTTTCGAACTGTGCACTTCTACATCTACCACATAAGCTGTCAAGAGCGAGAAGATGATAAAAGGCATCTGCTGGAAACGTTATGCTGTAGTTCCATCCTTATTCTTGCCTGTTACTACCCATGCGCCGTGAAACGCAGCGTATGGGTAGTGACTGGTATAAAGAAGGAAGGAACTGAAGTAAAGCGCTGGTATAAGTTGATCTTTGTCAACGAGAGCGGATTCTATGCTTTTTGAACCGTTGCAAAATATGCAACGGTTACGTTTCGTGGTTGTTGCCAGAAAAAGTGCGATAACAAGATTACCTCTCGTCCAGAACCAACAATCTCTGGCTGAAGGGAAAGGTAATGTCTGTTTTTTATACATGTGATGAATTGTTTTGTTATGTATTATTATTTTGTTCCAATAAAATCGCTTAGTGGTCTTATCTTAGAACGATATGTGTTGATTCCTTGTCTAAGCTTGGGCAAAGTAGAAAAAGGAATTTCTTTATGGTTGTCAAAATGAAGAACCATATAATAAGAAGCATGTTCGGGATGAAATCCTTGTGCCTCCAAAGTTTCTTTTGTCCAAATTTGAAAACAGCCTTGCTGCTTTAGTTTGAATAAATGACAATTTTCTCCACCTGTATGTAACAATATATACCCCATCCGCTCAAATCCTGGGGTAACCAATATTGAGCCTTTGGAGTCTCCTGCTCGCATATAGGTAATTCCTTTTTCTATCATTGTTGGTAAGATGCTGGCTCTGACATGATTTACAAGAACTTGTACTTCATTTGGATTCTCAGACATATGCTTGAAGATTTGCTCGGCTTTTGCTTTCTCCTCGATTTCTGCTTTTCGCTTTAGTCCTAATCTTATGTATTTCTCTTCTTGTTCAATGCCAATAAAGTTTCTGCCCAGTAAGTTTGCAGCTATGCCTGTCGTACAGCTCCCGGCGAATGGGTCTAAGATGGTTTCTCCAGTTCGTGTTGAAGCCAAAATGATACGGTACAGGAGTCGTAAAGGCTTTTGGGTTGGATGTTTGCCACAAACCTTTTCCCATGTTCCTGGTGCGGGTAGTTTCCACACATCTGGCATATGGACACCATTATTCATGGCTTCCATCAGTTGGTAATTGAAATAGTGAGGAACTTTCTCGCATTTTCTTGCCCAAATAATGTATTCGGCTGAGAAATTAAAGCGCTGTTCTGTGAGCGTTTTGGGAGGGTCAGCCTTTTGCCATACTATCATATTGAGAATCTTGAATCCTAAGTCTTTCATGCAGTTTGCTACTTCGTAAATATTGTGGTAAGTGCCGCAAACCCAGATTGTTCCAGAATCTTTCAGTACTTTTCTGCAAAGTGAAAGCCATTTGTAATTGAATTGATATATCTCTTCCTTGGAGCGAATGTGGTCCCACTCTCCCTTGTCGAAGCTGACATATCTATTGCCAATTTTTACAGTCCCATTTCCTGTAGATAAAAAATAGGGAGGGTCAGCGAATACCATGTCTATTGTTTGGTCTATAAGAGATAGCTCTTGCATACAATCTCCTTTTCTTAATATAAATTCTTCCATTTTCTTTTTTTTAATTGTATGGATATACCAGTTCGTCATTCTTTCCAAACAAGTTTATGAAGTCCGTTCGTTTTACGGTACCACCTTTGATGGCATCGGCAAAATACAATAAGTTTTCTGCTGTAAGCACGCAACCGTCAACTCCTGTACTCTGTTTGATGTTGTTGAGCATGTGTCTTACCTCGCCTTTGAACATTGAAGAGATGAAGACGAAATTAAAGTGATTGACATTGTCGCCAAAGTTTAACCACCATTGGGTTTTGTTTCGTTCTGGGTTTCTGTCGTTGTTCTCTTGTACGTATCTTACCATTTCGTCAGCCATACTTCTGGTTATGGTAAATCCTTTAGAGTATGCTTTATTGTCAATGATAATGCCTTGTTGATTATAATCGAAAATACCATCAGGTTTTCTTGTACCCCCAAGATGAATTCCATTGAATGCAAGTTCGTTGACCAGCAAGTCTATGGTGTAAATTTCAAATTCAGTGCAATTGTTCTTGCCCGAAAATGCGTAATCAATGAGCGTGAGATATTTGTGATTGATATTATGCAGTCTAACTCTTGCTCTGTCTTTTACGACAATGGCATCTGTTGTTTCTTTCGTTATATTTTCCTCGTAGAACCTTAGTTTCGTAATGATGTCTCTGAGTTTGTAGGTATCGCCTTCGTTCTCAATGTCCAAGCCGATATTAATGAGCCCCGTCATATCGTCTCTGATGGTCGTGGCTTTTTCTTGAATGCCCTTGGTGGCAAGGAAGGATACAATCTCTTCTATAGTTTTGGCTTTGTGCTTACTTAGAAATTCGATGATTAAAGTTCTGCGCATTCGCAGATAATTGGCATCAGATGCTTTGCTTGCCAACATCTCTCTATACACAATTTTCGGGATTCTTGGACTTTTCGACATACCTATGGCTTTCCTGTAATTGATGATGCCCATTGCGGTTATTTCAAATGCAGATGTAATCTCGCATTCGTATGTTTTCGAGCCAAAAGTTTCCTTTACGAGTTTCGGTTTCTTGCTTACCCAACCGATGGATTCAAGCCAGTTGCAAATCATGCGGGCATACTTGTCTGAAGAGCCTTCGGTGTCAGAGCGTAGTTTCTTCTTTTCGTTAGCATCTGTAGCTTCCTCGTAGGCCTGAACCCAAATGTTCTGTGGAAAAGAGGTGAAACCAGCTTCGTCGGTGAATCCAAGTTTCGCTCCAATTTCAAACTTGGTCATGTGTTGGTATTTGCATAATAATCCCATGACTCTGCATACAGGTGGATACGACAAGAAAGCTCGGCCTAATATGTCGTTCTTCTCTTTTGTGTTTTCTGCATTGACAAAGTCTATGCCTAATAGTGTTATGCTGCAAGTATCATCAGAATAGTTGTAGTTGAGAAAGCCGAGAGATACTGCCCATCTTATAAAACCATCTGCTGTCCAGTCGTCAGTATATGGTTTCTTTATTTTTACAATTTTGTTGTCAATGGTATATGTTTGGCATTGTTGTCCTGTTACCGCAGCTTGGGCAAGTCCTGAGCATTTGGCGTTTTTTCTGCTTCCACCTCCAGCTCCTTTTCCTTTAAGGACATTATATGCAATAGGTTTGTTCGCTCTGAGAATTTTTTGAAACTCCAAGTAAAGATTGGGTGTTTGGAATAGTCCTGCGCTAGCCAACAGAGGCAATCTTTTTTCTGTCATATAGGTATGGAATTTCGAGCCTTGGACAAAAAGCCCGAGAATGTCTTTTAGAGTGTCCGTGGATGAAGGATTTTGAATCCAACCGAAAGTTCTTGTTGCCATATTCTCAATAGTTTGTAATTAATACTTCTTTTGTTTTGCTAACCGCAGCCTGATAGTTGGAGTTGGAATAATCAGCTTTCAGATAATTGATGTTATATCTGTTGGCCCATCTTGCCAAGGTCTCGTTGTTCATACCTTTGTGCTCGATAACATTCGACAAAGCAAAGCTGATTCCACGCTCGTTGAGGTCATCCAGTTTTTTGAAGAGAAGCAGGTCGTCTTGTTCGCTCCAACCTGCAAATCCTCTTTTGCCATCATTATACGAACCACAGGATATTAAATAAGGTGGGTCTGCATATAGAAAGTCTCCTGTGCTCATAAACGTAAGGTCGAACTCTCTGAAGTTGCAAACATGAAATTCTATGTTTTTTAGGATGTTATGCATTTGTTTGAGATTGTGCTCGATGTTGGCATTGTATGAGCTCCTGTTTATGCCGAATGGATTGTTGAACTCTCCTTTATTGTTGAATCTGAACTGGTGGTTGAAGCCGTAGCAAACAAGCATGAATAGGTGAAGCGGTTGGTGTGTCCGATTGTATTCTTTGCGTAGAGAATTATATCCGTCTCTGTTTTGTTTGCTTAGTTGATATTCTTCGATAACCAGTTGAATTTGCTTTGTTAAATTATCTATGCTGGTTTCTTTGAAATATTCAAAAAGACTGATGACGTAATTGTTGATGTCGTTACAGATTATGCGTCGGGCATCTACATTGATAGACACGTCAAGTCCTCCAGCAAATAAATCGACAAAGGTATTTATCTGTTTTGGAAACAAAGGAAGTATTTGGGGCAATAGCCTGTACTTCCCGCCGATGTAATTGAGAGGAGACTTCATCATAGTTTTTTTTCGATAAAATAGAGTTGTTCCTTTAAGCCTGCGGCATTGTTTGGAATTTTGTTTTTATATCTTCTGTAGTCATATTCGAACAATCTGAATGTTTGTCTGATTCCTGCTTCTTGAATGATTTGAGACATTACGTCTGTGGACAGCAAACTTTCGTTGTTGTATGATAATAAGATGTATCTACAGTTGAGATTTGTCAGTAATTCCCGAAACGCTTGTTCTGCCTTGCTCTTCTTGCAGAAATCCGACATCTTTTCGGGATCGATACGCATGCCAGTTATACCTTTTATCTGTGGGTAATCGTATCTTGCAATAGTTTCGAGTATATGATAGTTTGGCATATATTGCCTGCCATTATAGGGAGGGTCGAGATAGGCCAAATCGCTGACTACTTGCTGAGCAAAATCAGTGGCGTTCATATTGTAGCATTTGCAATCAACGTTACTGTGCAAAATTTCTGTTTCTTGGAGAACTAAAGAATTGTAAGTCCTTTTGTCCCAGAATTTCAAGTATGCTCCATAAGTGCCAGTTATGTTGGACACATATGGTACGGCATTGATAAGCAAAGCTAAAAGATAGAAATATTCACTTTCAGTAATTTGTGGTTTCAATCGTTCTATCTCTTGCCTTATCAAGTCTATCTTTATGGCATTTTTATTTTGGAAATACATCCTTTTACTATTCTCGTTTGGAGAATAGTTCTGGTAGATAAAAGCTGTATTGATGTCGAACCATTTGGCATTTTCGATGGTTAGAGTGTTGAGGTGATTGATAGTTTCTTTCAACTTTGGACTTATAGGATTGTCCATTTCCAACATTCCTTTGCTCAATACGTACGACATATATAAACTGTCGTTAGAGTAAACGGAGTATCCGTTTTGCTTAAAGAATCGTGACACGACTCCTGTCCCCGAAAATACATCAGCAATGGTCTGAACATTCTCGGTGTTTTGGTCGATGACATTTTTGATGTTGGACAACATCAATATCTTACTTCCTATGTAGCGCATACAGTATCTTTGATTGATAGTTTGCTAATTGCACCCAACTATCAATCCGCAAAACGCAATAGGGTATAAAAAAGGCGTGATGCCTCTTATCGCGTTTAGCACGGGGCGGCCTCGGAATGGAGCCCCGGAATACCTAATAAGAATGCATCACGCCTATGGCGTGTGCATCGCTGTTGGTATTCCAGAGGCTACAATACGAGCCACCTGTCACATATTATTTTCGTGCTTTTTATTCCAATTAGAGTTTCCGAGGCTCTTGGCTAAACGCGAAATAATAGCGAATGCGTAATTTTTACCCACAATGTCTTGGAAAAATGCCGTGAAAGGCGAAATTCCTATGCAAAGGTACAATAAAAAAATGAAAAGGTGGAATAAATGCATCTTTATTTTTAAGCAAACGGCTTTCTTTTTGTTTTATAAGGTGAAATTACTAAAAAATAACATTGTAAATGGGCAAAATATGCTGTCAAAAGCTGTATTGAAAAATATAAGCAAGCAAAGAGAAGTGAATGCAGAAAATGCAATCAACGAGACTGCCATGGCTGCAGAAACTCGCAAGGTTAGATAGGCAATCTTGTTTTCGAGAGATAGAAATTTATATCCCTTAGTTAAGGAGACTGTCTTAGGCAGACTTGATACGGTGAAACGCCGTACATGGGTATTGACAGGCATCTGAACTGTTGCAAAATATGCACCAGTTGCGTTTTGTGGTTGTTGCAAAAAATGCAATAACCTCTTTTCTTTCCATAACCCAACAAAAAGCATGGCGCAAATCATTGCGCCATGCCCCAATAAAAGAAAACCTTATAGTCAAAATAGAAAATTAGCTATTCTTCTTTAGTACTTTGCATTTTGAGGATCAAAGTTGGTCCAGCCGCTCATCCAGTTGGTGCTGCCATCGAAGGCTCCGATGTAGGTTACGGTGTCGAAACCTGTCCTGCCGGCGAAACTTGCGGCATCGAGCAATGGGCTTCCTGCGATAGGAGTATAGCCATCTGCACCAACCAATGAGGTCCATGAATCAAAATATTTGTTGCTCTGCTCTGCAAAGAAGAAGGTGTTGCTGTATGACTTCTGATTCTTGTCGATATCCTTCTTGTTCGCTGCATCGTAGAGGTAATCCTCATACTGCTTGTTGGCATCAGTGCCAACGGCATCCATACCAGCGAAATATACATTCTGAAGCTTGAACTTGCCATCCTTGGCATCCTTTACAGTTTCACCCTTCTCACCATCAATAATCAAACCGATAGGCCAGCCTAAGGCCACTGAGTTGATGCAGTTGAGGTTAGAAGAACGGCGAATCTGCATGGCTGACTGGAACTTGCCAAGGGCTGAACCATTGTTTGGATTGTATGCACCGGCATTGATATAATCTGTGGTGTTCTGGAACTTATCATCCAATACCTTAGGACCTACAAAGGTGATGTTAGAGAAGGTTGCCTTGGTACGAGGGTCCACGTTAGCACCATCGGCACAGTTGTCGCTCTCGAAACCGTTGCTCTGAGAGGTATCGGCTATCTTGCTGTCGCGCAGTGAAAGACCGTACTGCACCTTTCCTGAGAAACCGTTGTCGGTATCGAAGTCATCATCCCAGCCCTTGTAGGCTACGAGATACTTGCAGTTAACGGTACCGCCAAACCACTCGAAGGAATCATCATTGGAATAAGATACCTGAACGTGGTCAATCTCTGTGCCTGAACCTACAGAACCGAGAGTCAAACCATTAATCTCCTTATCCTTCTGGAATGGATAACCGGCAAACTCGATGCGTACATAACTTAAGGCTCCTGAGTTGTCTGCATCATCTGCGCCACCATGCTTGGTACGAGGACCACCCTCTATCTGCTGCTCAGTCTGGTTGTTCTTAGCCTTGCCGCAGAGAATGATGCCACCCCAGTCGCCAGGCTTTCTGCTGCCGGCAGCCTCTTCAGATGTAAAGACGATAGGCTCTGTGGCTGTACCCTTGGCGATGAGCTTGCCGCCACGCTCTGTGATGAGTGCCGCCTTGGTCTGCTTGTCGCCCTTGATGATCGTTCCCGGTTCGATGGTAAGCTCAGCACCATCTGCAATATATACCCATCCCTTGAGGAGATAAGTGCCTTTCTTCAAAGTCTGCTTGCCTGTGAAGACGAATTCCTGGTCGCCGTTACCAATCTGTGTACCACTGGCGTTTTCCTTGTCATCTGTTCCGAAGAGAATGTGGTCACAAGCCTTCAAGCCGCCATTGGTTGTCCACTTGTAAACTACTTCTGGTCCTTGATTTGGAGAAGGAGTTGGATTGTCATTGTCACTGCTGCAACTGCTCAACATGGCAGATGCTGCGAGGATGCCCATGCATCCATAGAAATACATCTTGTTCATCATTGTTTCTCGTTTTATTAAACAAACATCTAATTATTCTTATTATTTAGAATTTATATATCGCCTGCAAACCGATGTTTCTGCCCGGCTTGTAGCATCTTGCTATCTCTTCTACTTTCTTCTTGCTTCCGTCGCTATACGTTACATCGGCAAACTGCTTGTAATATATCTTTTCTGCAAGAAGATCTCTTACATTGAGCTTCAGCTCCAGATGGTCTCCGAATTTCTTAGCCAGCGAGAAATCGATGGTGTTGCGGGGCATCTCGTAGCTGTGAGGCACTCGGGAATTGGAGTCATCGCCTGTGCTCCCCTCGCTTCTGCCCACACCGATGATTCGCTTGCCTATGCGGTTGTAGAGCAGGGCGATATCCAACTTTAATGGCTCATTCTTATAGAAGATACCGGTGTTGATAAGGTATGGCGACTGACCCTGCATCGGTCTGTTTTCCTCTTTCGAACCCTTCTCAAACTGCACCTTGCTCTTGATGAGGGCACCATTAAACGACCAGCTGAAATCCTTTAATCCTATGAATCCGAGATTCTTTCTGATATCCAGCTCTACACCATAGTTGTTGGCACTCTTCGCATTCTTGTAGGAATAAATCAAGTCTGTGCCACCTGCCACCGTGTAGGTCCACTCGATAGGAGAATCGAAGTGCTTGTAGAAGACTGCCAGCGAAATGAGCTCTCCACGGGATGGATACCACTCATATCGCAGGTCGAGGTTATCGACATAACAGTTCTTCAACTCAGTGTTTCCCTGCACATTGCTGGCAAGGTCGAAGTCGTAATACACCGACGACGATACTTCACGGAATTCTGGTCGGTTAATACTGCGGCCATACGACAGTCGCACCTGGTGCTGGTCGCTGATCTTATATGTTGTATTGAGAGATGGAAAAACATCATCGGTCTTGTAATGACGGCTCGATTCACTCTTCTCGTAGTCACGGGAATTGGAGATGAGTTCCATATCATTATGCTCGAAGCGGACACCGGCGTGGATGCCGAGTTTGCCAAAGGGGAGAGACATCGCCAGGTATCCTGCGCCTAAGGTGTTGTGTCCGCGGTAGTTGTTGCGCATCTGCTTTTCCTCCAGAAGATACAGCTTGTCGTAATCCATGTTTGCCTCGCTGGAGAGCAGGGTAGGGATGTCGCTGTGGCGGAAGTCGGATGGCATGTTGTTAGCTGAAACATTCCAGTTGTAGATGAAGTTGCGGGTCTGGTATTCTCGGCTGCGATACTCCCCATAGGCACCCACCTGCAAGTCTGGCTCAAAGTTGCCAAACTTGAAGTGGTGCTTGTCATTTACACCAAGAGAGAGAATGTGTTCGTCGAGTTGAGTCCACTCGCGGGATATGTCGTTACCAGTGCTCAGGGCATAAACGCCCGATTCAAGAGCATCGTCGATGAGGTATCTACGACGGTCAGGCAAATGACGGTTGGCATACGCATACCCGATACTCCAGTCAAGGGCATCGCTAGTGAAGGTGTGCTTGCCGGTAAGCTGACCATTATATGTAGTTCGACTGCGGTAGTAATACTCTGCGCTTCGCTCCAGATTCGACTGGGCGCTCACGCCATCACGCCAGGTATATCGGCTGGTAGCCAACTGGTTGAAGATGTTCTTGAGCTGATACTTGTGGTTGCCGTCCTTGGAAAGGAAGGTGAAGTTGAGCATTACTCCGAGTCTCACGTTATTATTATACTGGTTGTCAACAGAGTGACGAAGATAGTTCGGCTTGTCGTTTGCCGCATCATAGATGCCATAGAGATTGTTCTCCATGTTCTCGTAGGTGCGGTATTCGTTGGTATAGTTCAGGGCGGCGAGTATGCCGAGTGTTCTTCCGCCGAGCATCCAGCGCTGGTTCAGGCTGGCTGCCAGTTTCAAGTCGCCCAAAGGCTTTTTGTTCTTGATGAGCCAATCATTATTAAGCCCGTTGCCCAGGAGCGAAGTTGCATAATCGCCCACCGGTTTTCCGTTGGCATCGAGCTGCGGATTCAAATCAGCATGGATGCCCCCATTCAGGTTTCTCAAGCCATTGTCGAACCCAAGGAAATCGGTTCCGGAACCTTTTGAGTAAGAAAAGTCCTTGAAGGCAGAAGATGTATTCCAGTTTCCGCCCACGGCGATATTGAAACTGTTTTCTGCCGGAATCTCCTTGGTGTTGACGATGATGAAACCGCCCGAGTAGTCTGCGGGATATTCAGCCGTTGGCGACTTCACGATGGTAAGGTTGTCAATCTGCGAACTTGGGATGATATCGAAGGAGAATGCCCTGGAATCAGCCTCAGAACTAGGCACTGCTCCTCCGTTCACCCACACATTGTTATAACGCTGCGACAAGCCACGAACCATCACGAATTTATCGTCGATGAGGCTCACGCCTGGCACTCGGCGTATCACCTCACCCGCATTCGTATCCTGAGTTCTGGATATTTCCTGTGCCGAAACATTGCTCACGATGACGGGACTGTTTTTGGCCACCTGTATCATTGCCGCATCCGTATTACGCCTTTCCACTGCGGTAATGGTCACCTCCTTCAGCTGCTGTTCATCAGGTTGCAGCGCAATCACCTGGTCTGCGTCCTTCGCCTGAACCCCGTCAATTTTTTGAGTCTTATATCCTATATAGTTAATATATAGTGTATATGTCTTTTCTTTATCCAATCCATCAATCTGGAAGTTTCCGTCGATGTTGGTGATAGCCTTCACGTTGGTTCCATCCACAGTGATGACTGCACCGATGAGTGTCTCTTTCGATTTCTGGTCGATAACCACACCCTTAATCTGTTGCGCCCACGTTGGCATGCTAGCCGCCGAGAGCAATCCTAATACAATAATTCCCCTTTTAGCATTCATAACCTATATCGTTTGATTACGGTTGCAAAGGTACGGCAGCATTATTACACCGTGGTTGCAATGAGGTTGAAAGGCATTGACGAAGCTGCGACAAAGATGTTACGGCATGCTTTTCCTGTTGCAACAACTAAAAAAGTTTAAACATTTAACCTGATGTTATGAGATAAATATAGAAATTACTATATTTGCAGCATGATTACGGAATATGGTATAGAGGCAAAGTCTAATTCTGAGATTATATCTGAATAAGAAGGACGATGCTATACATAATAAACATAAAATTTTAAAGCTATGAATATGAGGAGATTTATATTTTTTCTGATTGTCTGCGAGTTCTTTTCTTTGGCATGTATTGCTGCAAATAAGACAATAAAAGGACATATTGTAGATGAATTTGGTAAGAACGTTGAATTCGCTAGCGTATATGTAGATAGTATATATGCGGTATCTGACAAGGAAGGAAATTTCTCTCTGGTGGTGCCCGATGGTATGAAACAGAAACTTGTGATTAGTCATATCAGTTATCAGACCAGTAAAATTCCTTATGATGTATATAGCAAAAAGACTTCGCTGCAACTTACGTTGAAAGAAAAGACTTGTGATTTGTCAGATATAACAGTCGTTTCCGGTAAAAAGCAGGAAAGCATTCTTGGAAAGGGAGTTCGGGCACCAGGTGATGTTGCATTTCATAACGTTAGAAACACGAAATATGAAACGGGCCCCTTATTTGTTGTAAATAAAGACTATTATGTGAAAACAGCCAAGTTGCGAGTACAAAAATGTACTTTTGCTTCATGCACAATTCGTTTAATCATTTATGAAGTAAAGGGAACAGTTTTTGTGCCTGTACAGCATCGACCTTTGTACGTTCGATTATCTGAAATTTCTGATAAGAAGGATTTATCTGTTTGGATAGAAGAACCGTTGAAACTGGAGCGCAATCATAAATATTATATAGGTGTAGCTGTTATGGCAAGTAGCGGTAATGGCGAAATTCATTTTCCTGCTTATTTCAAGAAGGGCTGCGTAAGAAATCTGTGTACAGATAGGAAAAAGAATTTGCCAGTAACCTTGGGCGTTTCTCTTTATGGTATATCTGCAAAGCATCTTCAGTAAGTCTCCCCCACACGCTTACTTTTCTGTTCGTATGGGGGAACGATGTGTTTGGAACTTTATGCATTTTGCCTGTTTTTAGTCCTTTATCTCTTTCATGTTTGCAGGATTATAGGGAGTCAACTGCTGCATCTCCTGCTCTGTTGCTTCAGGCAAGAAAGGTATCTTGTTTCTGATGCAGAAATCGGCAATGGCGGCAGCTGATTCTTTGGGAGTAGAAGAATCCGGTTTGATGGATTGCTTCTTTTCTACATACTCCTTTTCCGTGATATATAACTCGGTAATCACATGGATGAGTTGCTGCTGCTTGTCTTTCTTATGAGAGAAAAGATAGCTGTTGTCAGATTTCTGGAAGAGCAGGTCCTTGAAGGAATAGTAATCTTCAGGACTTATCTGATAGGCTTCCACCACATGGTCGTAGATATCTGTCTGGGTATATCCGAAAAGCTGGTGCGTCAGATTCTTGTAGGTAGGAAGCTGGTTGATTTCTATCTGACAAATATTCCGGCTACTGTCCGTTTGAATACTGCCTATTGTCTGCTGATTGAGCAGGACGAGTTGAGAGCCCAGTGAATCTTTCAGCTGATATTTCTTTCGATATTGCTCAATAAGTGTCTTCTCTTCCTTGTTCTGTGCCATGAGACTGGTAGGAAGGAAGAGGAGAAGCACAAACAGATATTTCATATAATGATGTTGTTTCATATTGACGATGCTTTAAAAAGAATACTTAATGATGTGTTTATATGAGCTGTTGCTTCTACAGGGAGGTTGCGCAGTTCTTCCTCAACCACATCCCGAAGAAGCGGTCGTAGATGATATAGCTGCCATTGTACTTGTAGATGAATTCTCTATTGATCAGAGTCTTGAGAGCAAGACTCACGCTGCTGGCAGCAGGCAAGTTGTGGCGGCTGATGAAATCCTGCGAAAGAATGGAGGTGACAGCCTTGTCCTGGGCAATGGCAGATAGAAGGGCTGCCTGATTGTCAGTAAGGGAATCGTAGTAATTCACGAATGCCACTTCCTGCTCGTTCACCAATTCCAGGGTTACATCATCTATTTCCGCTGTCGTTATTTCCTTTCCGTTCTGATAGAGTCGGTTCAGAATATCCTGGATATACCAGGTTTGACCATCCACCTTATTATATAGATAGGCAAAGGTGTCAGGATCCATGGTCAGATTCCGGGTTCCCATCCATCTGTTGGCAAAATGATGATATTCATCCTGGTTGATGAGAGGAAGGTTGAGAATTTGCGAACTCTGATAGAATGGGCGCTTTGCCGACAGGAACATGTCGGTCATCATGTGCTGCTTGCTGCCTGCAAAGATGAAATATACATTCGGCAAGAACTGGATGTAGGAGCGCAGCAGGGCCTCTGTGCCATCTTCGGGATATTCTGCTATCTGCTGGAACTCGTCGATGGCAATATAGATTCGTTTCTCTGATTGTTTCAGATACTCGAAGATATGTTTAAGGGAATCTTCGCTCTGGCTTGGTGAAACCGTAATCGAGAACGTAGGGATTCCCGTCATCTCATCAAACGACATCGTAGGCTTGTAGCCGGCAAAGAAAGTGGTAATCTTGCGCATGGCAGTTTGTGAGAAAGTATCAACCTTCCCGATAACCGTCTTTGCCAATAATTGGATGAATTGGCTCAGATTTCTTGTGGCATTGATGTCGAGATAGAAACAATGCGTTTCAGGCTCCTGCTTGCTGATGTTCTCAAAGACATGGTGTATGAGTCCCGTCTTTCCGATGCGTCGAGGAGAGATGAGCACGATGTTGCGCTCATTCTGCAAAGCCTTCATGATGACTTCCGTCTCTTTTTTGCGGTCGCAGAAGTATTCTGCTCCCTTATATCCGTAGATAACAAATGGGTTATTCAGCTGTTCCATAACGTTTTATATCTATTCCATGTTTTATGTTACATGTTTTATGAAATGCAAAGATACTACTTTTTATGTAACTATCGCCACTTCTTTTCCTAATAATTTTTAAAACTTGCATTTTGACAGTGCTTATCCATCAAAATTACTGCGCAGAAGAAATAAATCTCAATCTGTAAATCTCTTGTCGGGTATTGCGATAGTGAAAGGTTGGAAGGAAGAACCCCCAAGAGAAAGGTTGGGTTCTGATGCATCACCCATAAAGAAAAGGCGGTAAATACGAAAAATGTATTTGCCGCCTTTTTCTCCTAGTTTCAGATGATTGTATCTGATATTTCTTGATTGGTTAAATCTGTTATTCCTTAATTGATTAAATCTGGTATTTCTTTGTGAGATTTCTCAATTTTTCGGCAATATCCTCCCTTAGCCATTGAGGTTCCAATACTTCCATGGTATCCATGTTGGAGAATATCTCCTGTTCAAAATCGAATTCAGGCTTCAGATGGTATTCAAAGATAGAATATTCATCTGTGCGCTCCGTTTCCTTTTGTGAGGTATGGAGAGGAAGGTTGCGGATATAGTTGCTTTGGAATGCATCTACCTTGAGTACCACCTTTTGCACCTCAGAGTCCTCGTTGTTGATGATGCCGAAGCAATCCTTGAAATATTCAGCAGGATCCAGATTCTCTGGCAATTTGAATGTTTCTTCAGAGATGGTGACATTCTCCATACGGTCGAGCGCATAGCATCGGATGTCATCTGTGCCAGGACTGTAAGCCACCACATACCAACGCTTCTTGAAAGCCTTTACGAAATAGGGATGAATATCAAATTCATGATACTCTTCAGTATTGAAGCTATAGTAGGATATGGTGATGACGCGGTTGTCACGCATCGCCTTGATGATGTCTTCCAGATAGTTTCTGCCAGAAGGCATATCTTCCAGGAGTACACGCTCCTTGAGCTTGCGACTGTTGCCAACCATGGCATTGAGGGAGAAGGCATTGAGCATCCAACTTCTGGCACTTCCTTCCTCGAAGCAGTCGCCATACTCAATGTAATATCGGTATCCGCTGCCACAGCAGATGCTGATTTCAAACAGTTCCTCGATGGAATGGAGGTTGTTGATGAAGGTACGGCGAGAGAGTTCCGTTCCTTCGCTGAGATCAGAATCCTTCCATCTGCTTTGGATTTCTCTTAATGTGATGCCGCCCCTTTTTCTAGCCCGATGGATGGTTTCTACCAGCCAGACATATTTGTTCAATTGATTGATAGCCATATTCTGTTTCTTTTATTTGTTATGAATTTTCTCGTAACAGTCGATGCAATTTTCAATCTTCTTGATGTAATAGGAAGAGTCATGGTCTGTTTCTTCGTCAATATGGATGGTGAAATTATTAGCCATCTCTCCGTCGTATTGTTCGCATAATCTTTTCCAGCCATTATCATACATATCTATGTATCCCCATATTTGCCAAGCAAAATGATATTCTTTACCTTTGTATTTATACGTAAACCACATAGGTACTGCAAAATAGTAATTTTTGCCTTTTATTGTCCTATATCGTTCTTCTTCTGGTGCATCGAATGTTACTTTAGATTCGCCAATAAATGCATCTAAGATATCTTCACGATTGTTGCGCGACAATATCAGCGTTGATTTTGGTTTCCTGCTCAACCATAATGATGGAGAGTTTCCCTTCCCTTTAAGTTCATATCCAGAATTCTCGTTTATAAGATTCTTCCAGATGTCATTATCAATTAATAACTGTATGGTATCGTCATGACTATCTGCAATCTCATTCGGTGATAAAAGCAGACCATTCACACATTCTGAAAGCGAAGAGTCAGTTAGAACTTGCTTCCAACTCTCTTTGTTAGCATCAAATATCGGTTGCCGTATGAGATTTTTCCTTTTTTCGCAATGAGAAATAAGCACTTGGTTAGCTTTCACCCTCTTTTCCTCCGAAAGACCATCTTTAGTGAAGAGATTCTCGCAATTACTGAGTTTGGTTGCGAAATTCTCCCAAGTGGTTTCTCCATTACTGTTTCTGTAGAGAAACCGGATGGAACCATGAAAGAATGCAAATTCTTCAGCTTTCTCTATTGCATCGTTCCAATTACTCCATGTACCAAGTCTTTCCTCATTCCAATCACTTGGCATGGATTGGTCATTACAATTCATTTGGATAGCCTTTTCAGCTTCCTCTTCTGCTTGCTCTTTCGCTTGTTTTGGAGCATCTGAACCGATTATTTCCTTGATTTTGGGAGAGTACAATGTTTTGTCCTTTAAGTCTTTGTCCTCTATGTCTATGATTTTTTTGATAAATTCAACCCTATAGTCTGGATTCTCGTATTGTTTATCTACATTTTCGAGAATGTTCCACATTAAACGCAGATCTTTTAAGAAATCGCGAGTATCTATATTGTTAAATTTCTCGAAATATTCATAACAACATAGTGTGAAGTCGAGTTCATTTCCGTTTTGGGGATGAAAGAATGTATCAAATAATTTACTATCTCCAAAATAGGGTACTGTGTTTTGGGCGTTGTCCAGAACAGTTTTTATCATCTTGACACATGTGTCTGCAACAGTTGAAGCAATGGGCTCGTTACGGATGTCTTGGATTCCTTGCATAATACCTGAAAAATCAGAATATGGAACAAATGGAAGTTCTATCTGACTCCAGGTATTATGATTGTGGGTGTATGCAGCAAGCTCCTTGATGTTGTTACCGCAATCCACGCCTGTTTTTTTTCTCGCTTCGTAGGCCATGATTCGTGCATACAAAGCGAAGAAAGCATTATCCGGCAATTCATGTTGTTTGTTTGAACAAGTGAAAAAAAGATTAGAAAGCTCTTCCATCTCTTTATCCCAGCTCTCTTTTTTATCTTCGCATAAGTCTTCCGAGAATTTGGCTTTGAAGTTCTCCCATTGTGTCAATTGCAGTCCACGGGCATTCATCTTCATGTAGATATCATCACCAAAGGCATCTATCTTCAGTTCAAATCTGATTTTTGAGGCAATGGCCTCCAAAACATCTTCTGCTGTAATTGTGTCTTGGTGTTTATTCCATTCTTCATGAATAGTGGAAAGCATTCTTATCATAGAAGCTACTGTTTCATCCTCTTTCCAATAGTCCACAAACCAATCCTGACAAAGGATATCAGGATTTGGGTCTTGGGTAATGTCACATCTTGAGTTTTCACATGTTAATGCCTGGCAGAATCGTTTAGCATTGATTCTGTCTTCATAGGTAAAACGAGAAAGTAAGCTCAGTAGATCCTTACGATCAGAAGGTTCTGCCTTTTCCGCTGCGTATCTTGCAATCAGCCATAAGGTGGTCAAGCGTTGCTGACCATCTACGGGTACGAATGAATCTTCTCCATCAGTGTTGATGGGGCCATAGATGAAATGTAGATTGAATTCATTCTGCTTTTCTTCTATTGCTGTGAAGATTTCTTTTATAAACTGTTTACGTACGCTTTCTGCCTTGGGATTATTGGCTCCCTGGACATAGTGGCGTTGAATGCCAGGAATAACCACACGATACCTGGACAATAGTGCAAACAAATTGTCTGGTACTTCTATATAGTGCTTTAAAATATCTTTTTTCATATTTTTACAGGATTCTTTAATGCGTTAATAAAACGGTCTATATCCTCTTTCATGGAGTCTTGATAACCATTCTTGTCATTTTCTGACCAATATGGATCTGTCATCTTTAATCCAGGGAGTGATTTCATAAACACGGCTTCTGTGAGAGGAGGTGCCCAATACTCAGTCCAACTATTACGTGCCCATTCAGAAACAGCTTTCCGTTTTCCTTCAAACAACTTGTTATTTAACGAGGAGTTTGCATCTTTTGGCAACAATGCAAGATTCCCGATAGAATTATCTTCTGTTGTCGGGTATCTACTGCCTAGTTTTTTAGCTAGCCAATCATCTCCTTTTCCTTCTCCTTCTTTGCATTCTTTTTGATTCTCGTCAAACACACTTTTAGAATAATCATTGCCTAACCACTCTTCTAGTTCTTTTTCATCCAAAACTTTTTGGTTTCTGGCAAATATATGCTCAATCGACCAAGCTTCTACTTGTCGATGCATTTCAAAGCTATAGCAATAGGGCCATCTTTTCCAACAGAAAGCGACATTGCTGAGCAACAGATAATTAAATAAATCTTCTCCCCAGTTGGAGTAATCGTTCTTGTCTTCTTTTGGCTTGTATTCTGCCATTTTTTCTATAGCGTCCAATATCTCCTTTCTTGTTTTGGGCTTGATATCCTTATTATTTCTTTGATGAACAATAGCTCCAAAAGCATGATACATGAGAGGGTCGTAGTACCATTCTAATAAACGATAAAATACTGAATATATCATTTTCCAAATCGTGATACGCGACTTGGTCTTCAGTTCGTCAAGGATTCTTGTAAGAAATGGAAAAACCTCTTCTCTTTGTTCTTGCGGTGTTGGAGTCAGTCCTGCATAGCGCAACAACACGGTCATCCTGTCGTCTTTTCTCCAAGTATCTCTAGGTGTGCAAAATGAAAAGAAACTATTATCGTTGAGTTTACGCTCAATCTCATCCCATTCGCCAGCACGTGCATTGGTTATATTGGAGGACTCGTCATTTCCTAAGGTCAGCATGACGCATTTCACCAATTCAGAATCCTTTGCAGGGATTTTGCCACTATTAAGTTCATAAAAGGTTGATAATTCCTTGTCTTTGTCAACTTCATAGTAGAGAAATTTGCAACACTCTTTTATCTTTTTGCAGAATTCGGTTCTTCTTTCGGTTCCAATCTCACCCAATTTTTCCTTAATAACGTCTTTGGCTATACACTTGAAATACTGATCGAGTTCCTTGTTCGCATCACGGGCATAGTCAATAGGTAACTCGCCACTTTCCTCACCGAGTATCAGCTTTAACGTGGTAAGTCGCTGTTGTCCATCCACAACATTGACTCTATTATTCTCTATGTCTTTAGCAACAGCTAATGCCTGAAGAAAATAGAAAGGAGTGGATTCGGTGGGACTAAAAGAGTCAATATCATCTATCAGCTGACTGACTTGTCGGTTTTTCCACCTATATCCTCGCTGATAGCGGGGAATATAGAAGTTGATTTTGTCATTTTCAAAATCAACTATTGATTTGAGAGAAATGTCCTTGCTCATAAGTTTTACTTTTGAAAAGTTCTATAATTCTTCCATACAATGGCTGCACAGTTTTTTGTGGCTGTCAGGTCATAATGAAAGTTGATACCTATATAACGATTTTACTGCAAAGTTATTGCTTAGGTGTGCTAAATCCTTTCACACCACTGAAAAATATCAATCAAAAATAAAGTTGTGCAGCCAATTTACTCATGTTCCCAGTACTTTTGCACTGGAATTTTAAAAAACAATATACAATGAAACAGGAAAATCATAATTTATCGGTTAAGCGCCGTATCTATTCTTTTCCACAGGAAGGTGAGAGTAGGGCAGAGGCAATCTGTCGTTCGTTTAAATTGTACACCTTGGTAGAATGGGCTGCTTATACCAAGGTAGATATTCGGATTGAAACATCAAAGAATTGTCCTTTGTTGATAGGAGAACTGTCTCAACTGATGTTTTTGCTACCATTCTTTTCAGATGTAGCTAAAGTGTCTTTCAGTCAGGTATTTAATGAAGCTAATGAAGATAAGATATTAGTAGAAATAAATGCACATAATAGAATTGCATAACAACCAAGCATCAATCTCATGAAAGAAATCGCATTTGATTCATTGCAGCTGATAGCTGCTGACGATGTCAGTCAGCAAGCTATCAATCAGCTTCGCTCAGAAGGAATATATTCCATCGAGAACCGTTCTTGTACACTTATCAATATGGTAGTGGTATCTACTGCCGAAGGAGCAGAACATATTCATCAGGTATTGGAGAACCACGAACGTGCCAGAAAGAATGTAGTCGTAAAAATGACTCCGGAACTCTGCATCAAGGATGAATCCGATATCGACTCTATCTTGTCTTTTCAGCAAAATCCAGGCTGTAATCCATACATGGAATTGAAGCACTTCTTGCAAGTGTACCATGAGAATGTGGAGATTCATGGTATGGTAGGCTTTGATTTCAGAAGTTTCTCCGATATCATCAGAGGAAAGAATGTGGTATCTGTCTATTCGTATGAATATCAAGACGACATAGCTGAGGCTATCAGCCATCTAAAGCCAGTCAATTTAAAAGACAGTGGCAAATATCTTCTGTCGTTTACAGTAGGTAAGTATGATGAGAAGGCTCTATCCAGGCATTTGGCTTCTCTCAATGAATACATGGATACTTTCCCCGAAGAGAGCAGCCTCTACTGGACATACAGAGAAGCAACTCCGCAAAAAGTAACTTTGTTTGCTTCTATATCTTCAGAGCAATAAAAGGAAACGTTGATGGAGGAAAAAATCCCTCCGTAAGTATATTAGCTTCATCGTCCATCGAAAGTAGTTTCATCAGGTAACGAAACTACTTTCGTTGCCTGATGAAGCTAACTTCGTTTTTGTGGGTGAGTCGTTGCGAATACCATCAAAGCTGCGTAATGTTAAGATAGTAGTAATTTTTTAAGTAAGAAGTGTCTTAGTAAGAACTTTATTACTAATTAACTTTTTACTAATTATGCTGATGTCATTTTTGGGTTCCCCGAATTCAACAAGCATGTGTAAATTTATGAAATGCCTCAACCATTACTGGTCGAAATCAGTTATGTTGTTATATAAATAGGTATCTTATTCTTTCTCTCATCAGTCGGCTATCACCATGCAGAGTCTGAGCACATTTTCCTCGAAGTGCTCCTTGTCGATGGCATTGTTCTTGAGCAGGGAACGGTAGTTGTATACGGTTTGTGGCGAATAAGACAGGATGCCGGCTATCTTGGAACTTTCAGTGATGCCTAATCGCAACAAGGCGCACACACGGAGGATAGGGGGCATTTCCCCATTCTCTTTCAGTTGGATGTGAGCCGATTCTGTGAGTTGCTGGTTCAGCTCGGTTATAAAAGTTGGGTACAGAGCTAGGAAAGACTTGTCGAATTCAGTCAAAAACTCCTTGTTTTCCCTTTCTGTACTTGATGAGGAAGAAAGGAGGCTCAGCAGCTCCTTACTCTGGTTGGCCTTGATCTTTCTTACTGCCAAGGTGCGCAGTTTGCTGTTTCTCTCTATGTTCTTATAGCACAGGTCAATATACACCTTTACCAGTCTCTCGCGCTTCTGGTTGGTGTCCTTCAGTTCGTCGTTGATGAGGTGCAACTGGCTGTTGAGAACTTCCATTTTTGCCGATGTAGCCGTGATTTCGTCTTTCTTCTGTTTCAGAAGTTTGTTCTTCTTACGGATGAACAGACTGCTAAGTCCCACTCCGAGCAAGAGCAGGAAAATGACCGACAGCGCAATGTAGAGCATGCTGTTGGTGGCTCTGATGTCATCTGTATAGGCATTGGTAATCATCTGCAATTTGGATGAAATCTCAATGCGGCGCAACCGGTTGTTGTATGCATAAGCATCTTCCAGGGATAGGTTGATGTATTCCTGGGCTTTGTTCAGACTTCTGGTCTTATGTTTGTAGATGAAGAGTGCGATGTCTTGCAGGGCTACGTTTTCTTTTGTGGCAGAAGTGATGTCTGAGATGGCTGCAACCAGCAGGTAATGCTCCATCAGTTCCTGGTTGTTGGATTTCTTGTATACTTCGGATAGCGCAAAGGCGGTCATGGCATGGAGACGGCTGTCCGGCTTTTCCATACTCAGTGCTTTTTTGTAGTATTGGATGGTCTTGTTATTGTTGGAATGATTGCTGTAATAGTATAACTCTCCCAGCAGGTAGTAATAGAATGCATCTTTCTTTGACGACAGTTCTAATGTTTTCTTCAGGTATTCCACTTTCTGCTGGTCGTAAATCTTGCTGAATTCATTGTTTTCACAGTAGGTTGACCAGTTGTTGTATAGTTCGTAAAGAGTATAATAATATAGGAACTGGTAGTCATGCGAATCTTCTTGAGGTTCTATCTTCTGAAGAATTTCCTTTGCTTCTGCATAGAATCCACGTGTGATCAATAGCCTGGTTTGGCTAAGCTGGAATCTTTTGTTAAATAAGATATTGTTATTCTTTTGGGCAAGGATAAGACCTTTGTTTACGTAGGTCATCGCCGAGTCGTATTCGTAGGCTTTGTATTTGTTGGCGAGTTGTTCGTATAGTTTTAATTTGTCTTCGTTGCTGGTAACATACTTGGCTCCTTGCTTGATTTCGTTTAAGCTTTTCTCTTTTAACTCTACATAATGGGCACGTTGTGCCAGGGCAGCATCCAGTTGCTTGTATAGCTGGTTGTTGTCTCCTTTTACGTATATCGGCTGTATCATCAGGGTGATGATTATAATGATAAGATGTCTCATATTTCCTATGTTTTTAGATTCCGCTGCAAAAATAATAAAAAACATTGAGAATCTCGCATCTACTAGCCGCTTTTTTTGAGAATTCGCAAAATCTTGATATTCAGAGCTATGAGATTGGTTCTAGATACCGACAATCTACCAAAAGCCTACTATTCGCACCAACTTATTGATTTTTGCCGTACTTTTGTGGCAACAAACAATTTTAAACAAAAAAACATGAAAAAACTTTTTTTGCTCGCAAGCCTTCTGTTGGCTTTTGGCATCTCGGCAGATGCTGGAGACATCACTTCTCCTAACGGACAAATCAAGGTGAACTTCACCTTGGATGGCACTGTGCCTACCTATAGTGTGACCTATCAGGGTAAGACAATTATCAAGCCTAGCCGTCTGGGTTATCAGCTCGCCAAGGGCGGTAAGGATAGCAAGGACCTGCTTTCTGATTTTAGTGTTATCGATGAGAAGACTTCCACTTTCGACGAGACCTGGACTCCTGTTTGGGGAGAGAACAAGTCGATCCGCAATCATTATAATGATATGCTGGTAGAGTTGAAGCAGAATTCTACAGACAGTTATATGAACGTCCGCTTCCGTGTTTATGACGATGGAGTAGGATTGCGCTATGAGTTCCCTCAGAAAGGCAGTCTCAACTACTTTACCATCAAGGAAGAGCGTACAGAATTTGCCATGACGGGCGATCATACCGCCTGGTGGATTCCGGGTGATTACGATACCCAGGAGTATGAATACACCAAGACCCGTTTGTCGGGCATCCGTCCAGCTTTGCATGCTGCTGTCAGCAGCAATCTCTCACAGACTGTCTTTTCTGATACCGGTGTACAGACCTCACTCCAGTTGAAGACAGATGATGGTATCTACATCAATCTGCATGAGGCTGCTCTGGTGGATTATCCAGCCATGCATCTGAATCTGGATGACAAGACCATGACCTTTACCTCTTGGCTTACCCCTGATGCCCAGGGAATGAAGGGATATATGCAGACTCCGTTCAAGAGCCCTTGGCGTACGATGGTCATTACAGATGATGCCCGCAAGGTATTGTCTTCCAACCTGATTCTCAATCTCAATGAGCCTTGCAAGATCAAGGATACCTCCTGGATTCACCCAGTGAAGTACGTGGGTGTATGGTGGGAGATGATTTCCGGTAAGGGAGAGTGGGCTTATACCCATGATTATCCTACCGTGAAGTTGGATGGAACCGACTATGTACATGCCAAGCCATCTGGCAAGCATTCTGCCAACAATGCCAATGTGCGCCGTTACATCGACTTTGCTGCAGCCCATGGTTTCGATGCAGTCCTGGTAGAAGGATGGAACATCGGTTGGGAAGACTGGAGTGGCTATATGAAGGAAAAAGTATTCGATTTCCTGACTCCATATCCTGATTTCGACATCAAGGCACTCAATGAGTATGCACATTCCAAGGGAGTGAAGCTCATCATGCATCATGAGACCTCTTCTTCTGTGATGAACTACGAGAAGTATATGGACAGAGCTTACCAGTTGATGAAAGATTATGGCTACGATGCTGTGAAGAGCGGTTATGTGGGCAACATCATTCCTCGTGGCGAGCATCACTACAGTCAGTTGGAAATCAATCACTATCTGCATGCCGTAACCCGTGCTGCTGATTATCACATCATGGTAAATGCCCATGAGGCTGTGCGTCCTACCGGTCTCTGCCGCACTTATCCTAACCTGATTGGCAACGAGAGTGCTCGCGGTACAGAATATCAGGCTTTCGGAGGAACCAAACCGGGACATACCGCCATCTTGCCTTTCACCCGTCTGCAGGGTGGTCCGATGGATTATACCCCTGGTATCTTTGAGATGGATTGTGCCAATGGTTCACATTGCAACTCTACCATCTGCGGTCAGTTGGCACTTTATGTTACCATGTATAGTCCATTGCAGATGGCTGCTGATTTCCCTGAGAATTACGAGAAGCACATGGATGCCTTCCAGTTTATCAAGGATGTGGCCGTAGATTGGGACAAGTCTATCTATCTGGAGGCTGAACCAATGGAGTATATCACCGCTGCCCGCAAGGCAAAGGGTTCTGATAACTGGTTTGTCGGTGGTGTTACGGGCATGAAGGCTCATCAATCTACCGTAAAGCTCGATTTCCTCGACAAGGGAAAGAAGTATGTGGCTACCATCTATCAGGATGCAAAGAATGCCAACTACAAGACAAATCCTCAGGCTTATGTCATCACCAAGAAGACTGTAACCAGCAAGTCTGTCTTGAAGTTGAACTCTGTTGCAGGTGGCGGATTTGCAATTAGCATTCTTGCACAATAAAATGCAGAATTTTGAGTTATTATGAAAGAAAGTTTTCTTGAATTAATAATTATGCTCATGAAAAGAATGAATAAAATGCTGTTGGTTGCTGCTTTGGCGGCAACCACACTTTCTGTTCAGGCAGAACAGAAGAAGGGACCGGCTTGGTTGAGTGATGCACTTTTCTATCAGATTTATCCATCTTCCTATATGGATACTGATGGCAACGGTATTGGCGATCTGCCGGGTATCACTTCCAAGTTGGATTACATCAAGTCTCTGGGGGTGAACGCCCTCTGGCTCAATCCAATCTTTGAGTCGGGATGGTTTGATGGTGGCTATGATGTCATCGATTTCTACAAGGTGGACCCTCGATTCGGTACCAATACCGATTTGGTTACTTTGGTCAATGAGGCCCATAAGCGTGGCATCAAGGTTTGTCTCGACCTGGTGGCAGGACATTCCAGCACCAAGTGCTCCTGGTTTAAGGAGTCTTCCGAGAAAGATCCTAACCAGCGTTACAGCGACTATTATATCTGGATGAATGATATCCCTGAGAGTGAGAAGAAAGAAATAGAAGCCCGTCATCAGGAGGCAAGTCCGGAGTCTAGTACCCGAGGCAGATATGTGGAGGCTAATGCTCCTCGTGCCAAGTATTATGAGAAGAATTTCTTCGAGTGCCAGCCTGCCTTGAACTATGGTTTTGCTCATCCAGATCCAAATCATCCTTGGGAGCAGGGCGTAGATGCTCCAGGACCACAGGCTGTCCGCAGGGAAATACGTAACATCATGGCTTTCTGGTTTGATAAGGGTGTGGATGGCTTCCGTGTAGATATGGCGTCATCGCTTATCAAGAACGACCCCGACAAGAAGGAGGTTTCCAAACTCTGGAATGAGATGCGTGCCTGGAAGGACAAGTACTATCCTGAGACCGTCCTGATTTCAGAGTGGGCTAATCCGCAGCAAGCCATTCCTGCCGGCTTCAACATCGATTTCTACATCCATTTCGGTCTTAAGGGCTATGCCTCTCTGTTCTTCGACCGCAAGACTCCATGGGGCAAATGGGAGCAGAGCTATAAGAACTGCTATTTCGACAAGCAGGGCAAGGGTTCGCTTAAGGAATTTAGCGAGAACTATACCAAAGCATATAATGCTACCAAGAATCTCGGCTACATCGCTGTTCCATCTGCCAACCACGATTACCAGCGTCCTAACATCGGTACCCGCAACACGCCAGACCAGCTGAAGGTGGCGATGACCTTCTTCCTCACCATGCCAGGTATTCCATTTATCTATTATGGTGATGAGATTGGTATGAAGTATCAGATGAATCTCCCTAACAAGGAAGGTAGCAATGAGCGCTCTGGTACCCGCACTCCGATGCAGTGGACCAAGGGCAAGAATGCCGGCTTCTCAACGAGTGCGCCTGATAAACTCTACTTCCCTGTAGATACGGAAAACGGAAAGTTGACCGTTGAAGCTCAGCAGGGAGATCAGAATTCTCTGTTGTCATATACCCGTAAGCTGACCGCTTTGCGTCATTCAGCCAAGGCTCTTGACAATGAGGGAGATTGGAAGCTTCTGAACCAGAAGGGTCAGGAATATCCGATGGTATATGAGCGTACTTTGGGTGATGAAAAGTATGTTGTTATCGTGAATCCTAGTGCCAAGGCAGCCTCTCTCAACATCAGCTCTGTAGGTGGCAAGGCAGTTTCTGTTCTTTCTACAGGCAAGGTTGTATATAAATCAGGCAAGAAGACCGATGCTATCAAAGCTTCAGGCATTAGTGCCGCTGTATTCAAGGTGGCTAAGTAACCTGTGAACATGATTATTGCTAGCTTTATTAAATATCAGAATCCGCATGGCTCTCTGGGCTGTGCGGATTTTTTTTATACCGATTTTTCTATTGCAATAACTAAAGATATTTAAATATTTAACCCGATATTTGGCGATAAATAAAGAAATAACTATATTTGCAGCATGATTACGGAATATGGTATAGAGG
>ERZ506429.62-NODE-62-length-40409-cov-32.0236_pt1 | contig 40409 bp, 31 predicted proteins | sample MGYA00513664_ERZ506429 | MGnify/ENA metagenome assembly ERZ506429 | reverse complement strand
TCTTGTCATGTCCGAAACTTGAGAAAGTAGAGAAACCGAAAGGCATTCCACCCTCAATACCGACGTACCAGCCTTGCGAAATAGTCTTTCCATCTTCTTTTACTTCTGCATTCGCAAAAGAAAAAGGAAGAATAAATGCAAGCATTGCGACCAGCAGCCGATTCTTTGTTGTTAAATAATTTGCCATATCATTCTTTTTTTTTATCGTAAAGGTAAGAATCTGTCTCCAATTACAGGACAGGTATCCATCATAAAGCTAGTTCATCCATTCTAGCCGAAACTCACTCCAGGAAATACAAGAGGTTTGTTAAGAAGATAAATATGGATGCCAACAGCAAATAGATATAAAAGCGTTCTCTCTTGATGAAGTCACGAAAGCTATAGCGAGCCTTCCAATGATTCTCAAGATACATCCTGTACTCATGTATCATGGCATATCCGAAGATGATACTTGATATGAGTACAAACACCCCAATGATGATCAGGGCTAATTCTATCCTTGGTATAGTTTCTATTATTTCTTTCATGGCACAAAGATAGTGTTTTTCATCAAAAAAAGGAGGCGCATTCCCCTGTCAATGTGTCTACTTCCTATGTTTTAGGTGTCTACTTCGTAGGAAGTAGACACCCATTTTAACGATTTATTCCCTTATATTATGCGTTTTTCTAGTATTTTCTTCTCGCCATTCGGTAGGCGTACAACCTTCCTTTGACTTGAATATCCGGTACAGATAGGTACGGGCAGAGAAGCCACATTCGGCAGAAATAATGTCATTACTATAGTCTGGAAATTCCAACATCATCTTCTTTGCCGCATTGAAACGTATATCACCAAGCCATATTCTGAATGTAGTTTTCAGATACTGGTCGAAGAATACTGATAACTCATCCTTGGAGATACAAAGTGTGCGAGAGAGGGTAAGCATATTCACAGTACTGTCCTTATATCCTAAATTCGCACACCATGCATCAAGACTTTTCTGGATGAAATCTCTGCGCTCATCGGAAAGTGGTTGTAAAGATTCTGTTCTGTTATCAGCAGAGGTCTGCTGTTTAGCAGAAAGTGCCCCCCCCATACCTATATTTTGTTCCCACCAAGGCATCGTTTTCCACTTCTTTATCCAAGAGTTCTTCGGTAGGGATATAACTGCTGCCGAGAGCGATAAACGTAAGATTGAAGAACAGCAAGGCAAGCAATACGGCAGGACCTACTATATATAATAAGGTGGTAGAAAAGATGGCAACTGGCATAGCGAGAACTGCGAGCCATAGAATGATTACACTGGCTCGGGAATATCTCACGTAAGGCAACAAATCCGTTGCCGTCATTGTCTCCAACATATTTTTACGCCTAATCATCTCCTGAATAATCATGTATATGCAATAGAAAACACTTACGCAAAACAGAGTCAGCATCAGATAAAGCCCCTCTCTGATATACAGGCTATGATGGAGACTGATACCCACGCAAAAGACCACAATGATGGCAGCATAAATGCCACTGCACATCAGTATCATCTTTCTGAGGTTAGCACGGGTGGTTTCTATGTTGTAGATTCCTATGGAGATGAGCGAGAAGCAGGGGGTATAGAGGAGGATGTTGATGACCGCCCCCAGATTATCGTGTATAGCACGGAACCCGAAAGTCATCTGCAGCACATATTGTATCGCCAGTCCTATCAGGGCAGCAACGATCATCCATCGAGAACGCTCATACCGCTTGTTCTCCCATCTTACATGCAGATGGGAGAGTGCTACGATGAAGGCATTGATGAGCATGAATATAAAACATGCAAACTGAAGTAGAAATAATGAATCCATACGCTTTTTCCTATTTCGTATGTCTCTTCAGGAAGATGCTGTGGTCGATGCAGGCAGGGAGCTCTTCCTTATAGTGGGTAACCATGATCATCGTCTTGTTCTTTCGCTTGCAGAATGCCTCGATGATATCCTTTACCAGGCGGCGGTTTCTGTTGTCAAGACCATGAAGAGGCTCGTCGAGGATGAGGAGCTCGGGATCCTTCACGAAGGCGCGTGCCAGAAGTACCAGGCGCTGCTCGCCACTTGACAGTTTCAGAAAACCACGGTCTTCCAAACCCTCCAGACCGAAGACTTTCATCCAGAAACGGCACTGGTCCATATCCTCTTCCTTTGGCTTTACATAGAGACCCACAGAATCGGTAAGACCGCTCGCCACGATGCGGATGGCTGGCATATCACGCTGATAGGAACGGTGAAGCTCTGGAGATACATAGCCGATATGCTTCTTGATATCCCAGATGCTCTCGCCGCTGCCACGAGGATTGCCGAAGAGGGCTATGTCACAGGCGTAGCTCTGCGGATTGTCGGCACATACCAGGCTGAGCAGGGTACTCTTGCCGGCACCATTCTGTCCGCTCAGCGCCCAGCGCTCACCATTGTTAACCGTCCAGTCGAGATCGTTGAGGATGATGCGCTCGCCATACTGGATGCGAACCTTGTTCATCTTCACCACTTCCTGACTGTGATATTCCCGGTCGCTATATGGCAGGTTGATGATGGCTTGTTCTAATTCTTCGCATAATACGTGGGCAGGGATGGGGTTGCGCTGTGCCAGATATTCTTCCTTGGTAAGCTTAGGATATACCTTCATATCCTTCACTTCTACCACGTGGGTGATGAAGTCTGGGATGTCATCGCTCTTGCTCAATACGAGGATGATCTGCAGATGATGCTCGGTGGTGAGTGACTTGAGAAGCTCCTTGAGCTGGTCGCGGGTGTCGGCATCCAGGCCGATGAAAGGATTGTCCATAATCAGCACGCGAGGCTCTGAGAAGAGGGTAGAGGCAAGCTTGAACTTGCGAAGCTCTCCACTGCTCAGCAGGATGGTGTATTTGTCGAGCAGGTGGTGCATGTGGAACAGCTCGTAGATGTGTTCCTGCAGCTGTCTGCGCTCCGGCGTATCTTCGCCAGCCATCTGATAAGCCTCTTCCAGCTTATCCTTGACGATAGGCGTGTTCTCATCTATTTCCAGCTGGTTCCAGCGCTGCTGCAGGAAGTAGGTGCGGTCGTTGTCGCCTCCGTAGGTATCACGGAAGGTGATATACTTGATATTGTCGCTCACCAGGGGCTTGGTACTAGGAGAAAAGTCGTAATCAGGATCGTGCATCAACAGCGGGTGTCTGCCCACAAGGATGTCCACGAACATCGACTTACCTCCACCATTGGGACCTACGATAGCGATATGCTCGCCGTCGCATGCCTCGAAGTTAACTGGCTCAGCCATACGCCATTCCGGCATACGGGTTACGCCATTCTGAATACTGATAATCTTTTGCATCTCTCTTATTTTTTTTATATGATTGCTTGATAACAGAGTGATATTCCCGGGTAGGGCTACTTGTGCGTGGTACGGTTGATAGCCGCCAGGAGCTTTGCCTGCGGGCCCGTCATGCCTGTACCTTTCTCTATGCGGCTGGCGTTCTTGGTAGCAAAATCCTTCCAGCTGCTATAGTGCCTGTCGCCCGTTTCGGGTCTGCCCATCTGAAGGAAATGGCAGTAGGCAGCGCCCAGGGCATCGGTGGCATCCATGTATTTCGGCATCTCGTCTTCCCGGATGTTGAGCATGCGCTGCAGCATCGCCGCCACCTGCTCCTTGGAAGCCTGACCTTGTCCGGTAATCGCCATCTTGATTTTCAGCGGCGCGTACTCGTGGATGGGTACGTCGTGATGGATGGCAGCAGCGATAGCCACTCCCTGCGCCCTGCCGAGCTTGAGCATCGACTGCACATTCTTGCCGAAGAAGGGAGCCTCTATCGCCATCTCGTCGGGCAGATAGGAGTCGATGATGCCAGTCACCCGCTCGAAAATCCTGCCGAGTCGCAAGTAGGGATCTTTCTCCTTGCGCATGTCGATGACACCCATCACCACCAGTTCTGCCTTGTTGCCGATGACGCGTATCACGCCATAGCCCATCACGTTGGTGCCGGGGTCAATGCCCAGGATGATTTTCTCTGTGTTCGATTTCTTCTGAATCATCTGAATGCTGTATCTTCTGAATCCTTGGAATTCTGAATGCTGTATCTTCCTGAATTATCGGTCCATATATGGATTATGAGCCAATTCCTCGCCGATGCTGGTAGCCTCACCGTGACCAGGCAGCACCTGTGTCTCATCCGGCAACATGCCGAGATGGCGCAGGCTGTTGATGATGCGGAACATGCTGCCGCCAGGGAAATCGGTTCTGCCGATTGAACTCTTGAAGAGGGTATCGCCCGAGAAGAGTACGTGCTCTGCTTCGCAATAGAAGCATACGGAGCCGTTGCTGTGGCCCGGAGTCTCGATGATGGTGAATTCGTGATTGCCGAACTTGATTACCTCATCTTCCTCAAAGAAATGACCGATAGGAGGGAAGTGGGTGTCGAGCTGCATCTGGTAGAATGTCTCTGCCTGATGAGCCAGACCCTTCATCAGCTTCTCATCGCCCTGTGCCACTTCCGGTTTCAGTCCGAACTCCTGGTAGATGGTATCGTTGCCGAAATTATGGTCGAGATGACCATGGGTAATGAGGAGATGAACAGGCTTCAGATTGTTCTTTCTGATATACTCGGTAATCGCCTTGCGCTCTTCTGGATAGAAGGCGCCGCAATCTATGATGACGCACTCGAGGGTGTCATCGCTGACCACGTAGCAGTTTTCCTGCAACATGTTGACTTGGAATCTTTCGATATGTAGCATTTTACTTTTTCTTTAATTTAAGCAGGAACATAAACCAGCTGCTTGTCCTGGCTGAACCACTCCTCATCGAAGAAGGTGCTGAGAGGGGTGATTTCCGAAATCTTATAATACTGCTTGAGCTCTTCCTTCAGATTGCCGCCCTTGAGGCAGAGCAAACCATTAGGCAGGGCATTCTGACCAGCCTTCTTGAAGTTCTTCTTGATGATCTTCATCAGGTCGGGCAACTGCATTACGGCACGGCTCACCACGAAGTCGTACTTGCCTTTCTCGTCCTCGCCGCGCAGGTGTTCAGCCACCAGGTTCTTGAGTCCGATAGCGCCAGCCACCTCATTGCACACCTTAATCTTCTTGCCGGTGCCGTCGATGAGTTTGAACTTGCACTCTGGGAAGAGGATGGCGAGCGGGATGCCCGGGAAACCACCGCCGCATCCGAAGTCGAGAATCTCTGAACCCGGGCGGAAGTTGATCGCCTTGGCAATAGCCAGAGAGTGGAGCACATGGTGCTCGTAGAGGTTGTCGATATCCTTGCGGCTGATGACATTGATCTTGGCATTCCAATCGCGATACAGACCGTCGAGGGCAGCGAACTGCTTCTTCTGCTCGTCGGTGAGGTGAGGGAAATATTTCTCTATGATATTCATTCTATCTTGTTTTTGTTTCTTTCTATCTATATTTATTAATGTATTCAAGTTTCGCAAGTATGCTCCACACGCCCTGAAAGGGCAGAAGCTCCTAGCCCAGGGCATCGCCCTGGGTAATGATGGGTGCAAGTCTGTCGCCCTGTAAGGGCAAAAGCCTTCAAATACCAGGCAATATACAAAGCTTTTGCCCTTACAGGGCGCCTTGCTGATTGCTTGTATACCCAGGGCGCTGCCCTGGGCTAGGAGCTTCTGCCCTTTCAGGGCGTGTGGGTGAGATACTTGCGAAACTTCAGTTAAGAGCCCACTTTAAAAAGTAAGGCCTGTTTAAAATGTTTATATTTCACGATAATAATCTTCGATTTATGCCGTTATCTGGAATATTTTTCGTATCTTTACGCCATCAATTAAAAGAATGACAATGTTTAAAAAGACAGATCCGAATCCTCAGTTAGATATATTCACGGCTCCCTCAATGCAGTTAGGAAGTCGTGCTTCAAAGAAGTATTCTGACCCCAACGCATGGCATAACCAATTTTATAGTCTCGTGACAACAAAGATTGATGAGGAGATATTCAAGCCTTTGTTTCCAGAAGGCAAGAAGAGCGGCCGCCCAAACGCTTCCATCCGCATACTCGTGGCTATGTCTGCCTTAAAGGAGGGATTCGGTTGCAGCGACGAGGATCTGTTTGAGAAGTGCGAGTTTGACCTTCTTACCAGAAAGGCTCTCGGCATGGAACTTCTGACTGATGTAACCCCATCAATAGATACCTATTATCTGTTTCGCCGCCGCATCTGCGAATATCAGGAAAGAACTGGCATTGACCTGATGCAGCTCTGCTTCGAGCAGCTTGCCGGCAATCAGGTACGTCTTCTCAAGATATCAGGCAAATGCGTCCGTATGGACAGTAAGCTTATCGGCAGCAATATCGCTTGCCAGTCTCGCTATGAACTGATACATACAACTCTGGTCAAGTTCCTCAAGACATGCACGCTTACCCATCTCTCCCCAGAGCAGGAAGAACGGGCAAAGGAATACTTGAAAGAGGATTCCTCCAAGACAGTTTATCGCTCTGACTCTGATACGCTTCAGAGCAATCTTGCCAGAATTGGTAATTTCATCATGGAGATGCTGGCAGTTTTTCCAGCTACTTCTCCTGCACATGATCTTCTTCAGCGTCTGTTTGATGAACAGTATGTTGTAATGGACGGAAAGGCTGTACTTCGAGACAAGAAGGAGGTAAAGGCTGACAGTCTTCAGAATCCTAACGATCCTGATGCAACCTATCGTAGCAAGAACGACCAGAAGGTGCAAGGCTATGTGACCAACATCACAGAGACTGTAGAGGAAGGCAAGCCTAACATCATCACTTCCGTTCAGGTTGAAACTGCAGTATTTGCAGACAGCCATTTCCTTCAGGAGGCTGTGGAAAACAGTGAACGTGTCACGGATTCTACCATTAAAGACCTTTATGCAGATGGTGCCTATCAAAGTCCAGACAATCGAGAATTTGCAAAGAATCACAATGCCATGCAACTCAAGACAGGTAAGATGCAAGGTGGCTGTAGATGGGAACTGATACCACATGACGAGGATGGTCTGACCATCAGGGAAATTGCTACTGGCAACACCTATGAGGCCGTCAAAGCCGTCACAAAGCAGGGCTCCAGAAAGCGATGGAGAATCCCATGGAACAACAAAACCGGTTGGCGTTACTTTGAAGACAAAGACATTAAAGCCTATCAGCTAAGGAAGCAGATAGAAAGCCTTCCTTTAGAGGAACAGCATAAACGGAATAACGTAGAAGCTGCCATGTTCCAATACAGTTTTCATACACGTAATGGCAAGACCCGATATAGGGGCTTGTTCAAACATCGTATGCATGCATATAGCAGATGTATGTGGATGAACCTCCGAAGGATGGTAATATTCCAGATTTCAACATTTCAAAGATCGATATTTGCCCTTTTCGGGCCTATCAGAGAAGCTTTCGGCTCTTTCAAGGCGATTTCTCGAAAGATATTCACTAGCGGAGCCGATTGCTATGTTTCACTCAGAATGACCACACTGGTCATGCTGGATTCAAAATATGCCCCTTTTTAAAGTGGGCTCAGTTAATGTATATAAACCGATGCAAAGGTAGTGCAAATTGTAGATAAAACAAAATAAAATTAGCTTTTTTTGTATATTTAGTAGTTATTTCGGGGCTTGTTAGCAAAAAAATGTGTACCTTTGCACCCGAAAAAGATGTTAGATAGTATTTATTTAATATAAAAAGTAATGATAAAAGCAGCATTATTCGACTTAGACGGCGTGGTTTTCGATACCGAAAGCCAGTATTCCGTGTTCTGGGGAATGATAGGCAGGGAGTATCATCCGGAGATGCCTGACTTTGCGCTTCGCATCAAGGGACAGACCCTGGTTCAGATCTACGACAAGTACTTCTCTGATGATGCCACATTCGCCCATATTGATGGATACACCGATTGCAAGTCGGAACAGGCTAAGATAACAGCCCGGCTCGATGAGTTTGAGCTGAATATGTCGTTTCCTTACATTCCCGGATTCGAAACTTTCCTGAAAGATGTAAAGGCGCATGGTGTGAAGTGCGCTGTGGTGACGAGCAGCAATCTGCAGAAGATGGAGCAGGTCTATAAGCATCATCCTGAGTTCAAGACCAATTTTGACCGCGTGCTCACCAGCGAAGATTTTGCCAAAAGCAAGCCGGATCCAGACTGTTATCTCAAGGGTGCTGCCTGTTTCGGAGCAAAGCCGGAGGAATGCGTGGGGCTGGAGGACAGCTTCAACGGACTGAAGGCAGTGAGAGCTTCGGGTGCATTTACCCTCGGACTCGCTACTACCAATTCTGCGGAGAGCATCCAGCCATACAGCGACTATGTGATAGCCGATTACAATGGATTCGGATACGATGAACTGGAAAAGATTGTAGAAAAGAGATTAAGATAATACTTTTTAGTAAACACAATTATATGGGATATTTATCTACAGACAAAAAGAAAATCACAACCAAGACCTACGCCGAAATGAAGGCGGCAGGTGAGAAGGTTACGATGCTTACTGCCTACGATTTCACTACCGCAGGCATCATCGATGCAGCTGGCATCGATACCATCCTGATAGGTGATTCGGCTAGCAATGTGATGGCTGGAAATGCTGATACATTGCCTATCACCGTAGATCAGATGATTTACCACGCACGCAGTGTGGCCCGCGCCTGCAATCATGCACTCGTGCTCTGTGATATGCCTTTCGGCAGCTATCAGATAGGCAAGGAGGATGCCTTGCGCAATGCCTGCCGAATGATGAAGGAGACAGGCGTGGATGCGCTGAAGCTGGAAGGTGGCGTGGAAATTCTGGATACAGTTCAGGCACTCATCAATGCCGGTATTCCTGTTTGCGGCCATCTCGGACTTACTCCTCAGAGCGTGAATAAGTTTGGCGGTTACGGTATCCGTGCCAAGGAAGATGCAGAGGCAGAGAAGCTGATCAGCGATGCTAAAGCTCTGGATAAGGCTGGCTGCTTTGCCATCGTTCTGGAGAAGGTTCCTGCTAAATTGGCGGCTGAAGTTTCACGTCAGGTAAACGCTGTAACTATCGGTATTGGAGCTGGTAACGGTTGTGATGGACAAGTGCTGGTTTATGCTGATGCGCTCGGTATGACCCAGGGCTTCAAGCCAAAATTCCTGCGTCATTTTGCCCAGGTAGGCGAGGAGATGCAGAACGGAGTAAAGGCTTATATCGATGCCGTGAAGAGCGTGGAGTATCCAAGCGCAGAAGAGAGCTACTAAGATGGATACGCAAAATACCCCGGTGCATTTTAATCTGTGGCACCGTGACTTCTGGTGTCTCTGCTTCGCCAATCTCTTCCTGATGACGAGCATCTACATGCTCCTCCTGAGCATACCTTATTTTATGGCTAAGGAGGGATATTCCGTTACTCAGATTGGCGTGGTTTATGCTGCTTATGGCTTGGGCATCTTTCTCTTAGGTGGCTTCTGCTCCTATCTGGTGCAGCGCTATCGCCGCAATCGGGTATGCCAGATATCCATCCTGGGTGTGGCAGTCAGTCTCGTCGTCCTTTATTATCTGGAAACCTTCTGGAACATCAAGGTGGGCTTCGAGATGCTGGTGGTGATGCGTCTGATTCAGGGCGCTTTCCTGGGCTTGGCAGAGATGTCGCTGGCGAGTACGCTGATTATCGATACCTGTGAATCTTTCCAGCGTACGGAGGCGAATTATATCACCTCCTGGTTTGCCCGCTTTTCCATTGCGGTAGGTCCGTTGCTGTCGCTTCTGGTCTATCATGTTTTCAGTATGAAAGTCGTTTTTCCTGTAGCCTCGGTATTGGCATTGGTTGCCTTGGTGCTGGTTTCCAGAGTGAAATTCCCGTTCAAGGCTCCGTCAGAAAACGTGTCACTCATCAGTAGCGACCGCTTTTTCCTGCCTCAGGGATTTCCGCTGTTCGTCAATATTGTATGCATCATGGTGATACCGGGCTTCTATCTGTCGCTGCCTCATTCTCTCACCGTCTATGCGATGTTTTTTTGCGGACTGTTTCTGGCATTGGTGGCAGAGAAATACGTTTTTGCAGATGCAGAGCTGAAGAGTCAGGTAATCGTGGGACTGATATTGATCGCGGCAGCAGAATTTGTTTCCTTAAGCGATCAGGATTTTGCCGAAGAGATGCTTGTACCTGCCTTGCTTGCCTTGGGAGTGGGCATCATCGGAAGCCGATTCCTGCTTTTCTACATCAAGCTTGCCAAGCATTGCCAGCGTGGCACCAGTATGAGCTCCTTCTTCCTGGCGTGGGAACTGGGGTTGAGCTTAGGAATCGGATTGGGTTTCTGGCTGGTGAAGGACTTGTATCCGAAGGGTCTTGGTATGGATTCGGTGATCTTGAATCCTGTGTATAAGGAACTTCTGTATCCGACTTTCGGATTGACAGTGGTTTCTCTCCTGGTGTATAATTTCCTAGTACATCCATGGTATATGAAGCATCGCAATCGCTGATGCTTCGTGTGCCTGCTTTATTAAAAGTTTCTAAAAATAGCGTTTGTGAAACTTTTTTAATATAATTTAGTTAGCTTTATTCGCTTTTGTGCTCATAATTGAGTACTTTTGCGTTTGATTTGAGGACGGAGGGCATTTTTGGAGTGCCCTTTGTTCGGTTTTTAGAATGAATTAAACGTAAAATTGATAATAAGATTATGGCAGAAGCTATTGATATCCGTGAGTTGAATATCCGGATTGAACAACAGAGTCAGTTCGTTACCAACCTGGTAATGGGCATGAACAAGGTCATCGTAGGTCAGAAGCACCTCGTTGACTGTCTCCTTATCGGTCTTCTCTCTGATGGTCACATTCTCCTGGAAGGTGTACCTGGTCTGGCGAAGACTCTTGCAATCAAAACATTGTCACAGTTGATTAGTGCAGACTATAGCCGCATACAGTTTACACCCGATTTGTTGCCTGCCGACGTGATCGGTACGCAGATCTATTCGCAGAAGGATGAAGCCTTCCATGTGAAGCGTGGACCTGTGTTTGCCAACTTCGTTCTGGCAGATGAAATCAACCGTGCTCCAGCCAAGGTGCAGAGTGCCTTGCTTGAGGCGATGCAGGAACATCAGGTAACCATCGGCGAGCAGACTTTCCATTTGCCTAATCCATTCCTGGTGATGGCTACCCAGAACCCGGTAGAGCAGGAGGGTACCTATCAGTTGCCTGAGGCTCAGGTGGACCGTTTCCTCCTCAAGGTTATCATCGATTATCCTACCATCGAAGAAGAGAAGCTCATTATCCGTGAGAACATCCAGGGCGGTCTGCCTACCGTTACTCCGGTTACTACAGCCGAGGAAATCCTGAAGGCTCGCAGCATCGTCAACGAGGTGTATATCGATGAGAAAATTGAGCAGTATATTGCCGACATCGTCTTCGCTACCCGTTATCCAGACCGTTACGGCCTGGGCGAATTGAAGGATATGATTACCTTTGGAGGCAGTCCTCGTGCCAGCATCTCACTTGCCAAGGCAGCCAGAGCCTACGCCTTCATCAAGCACCGTGGTTACGTGATTCCTGAGGATGTACGTGCCGTGGCTCACGATGTGCTCCGCCACCGCATCGGCCTCTCTTATGAGGCAGAGGCAAGCGAAATCACCAGCGAAGAAATCGTCAGCCGCATCATCAACAAGGTTGAAGTGCCTTGATTTAGTTCAAAATTCAAAGTAAATTAAGTTGGATACACAAGATATCTTAAAGAAAGTTCGGAAGATCGAGATCAAGACTCGCGGATTGAGCCAGAACATCTTCGCCGGCCAGTATCATTCTGCCTTCAAGGGTAGGGGAATGGCCTTTGCCGAGGTGCGCGAATATCAGTATGGCGACGACGTGAGAGACATCGACTGGAATGTGACGGCTCGCTTCCATCGCCCTTTCGTCAAGGTCTTTGAAGAAGAGCGAGAGCTTACCGTGATGCTGATGGTGGATGTGAGCGGTTCGCTCGATTTCGGTACCATGCGCCAGATGAAGCGCGACCTGGCTACCGAGATAGCTGCAACCCTTGCCTTCAGTGCCATCCAGAACAACGACAAGATAGGTGTCATCTTCTTTTCCGACAGAATAGAGAAATATATCCCTCCCAAGAAGGGACGCAAGCATATCCTCTACATCATTCGTGAGATGCTCGACTTTCATCCCGAGAGTCAGCGTACCGATATCGGATGTGCCCTGGAATACTTCACGAGGGTGATGAAGCGCCATTGCACGGCTTTCGTCATCAGCGACTTCTACGATAGCAAGGACTATCAGCACCAGCTGCAGATAGCCAACCAGAAGCACGATGTGGTGGGAATACAGGTGTATGATCCACGTGCCAAGCAGCTGCCCGACGTGGGACTGCTCAAGGTGATGGATGCCGAGACGGGACACGAGATGTATATCGATACCAGTTCTAAAAAATTGAGAGTGGCTCACACCCAAAACTGGTTGCGACAGCAGGAGAATCTGCGACAGCTCTTTGCTAAGAGCAAGGTAGATTGGACTTCGGTAGCCACCAACGAGGACTTCTCGAAGGCGCTCCTGATGCTGTTCAAACAGAGAGGCTAAAGTAAGATAACATGAAAATAAAGAATATCATATTGACGATGGCGCTGATGGGTTGCTCTACGCTGGCTTTCGGTCAGACCGTGGAGCAGCGCATGGATTCCCTGCAGCTGCTTATCGGACAGCAGACCATCCTGCACCTCAAGGCTACAGCCCGGAAGGGTGCCAGAATTGTGCTGCCATCCTTCAAGCCTCAGGACCAGATTGTACCTGGTGTAGAGGTGGTGGAGCAGAGCAAGGGCGACACGATGCAGATGGGTGATGATCGCATCCAGGTGAGCCGCGACTATACGCTTACCTCTTTCGATGAGAAGGTGTATGTGGTTCCTGCACTCGATGTGAAGATCGACGGCAAGAGCTATCACGGAAATCCGTTGGCACTGAAGGTGCTCACCGTACCGGTAGATACGGTGCATCCTAACCAGTTCTATCCGGCAAAGGGTGTACAGGATAATCCTTTCGAGTGGAGTGAGTGGAGCTTCGCCTTCTGGTTGAGTCTGCTGATGATTATCATCTGTGGCGCAATGATTTATCTCCGCAATCGTCTGAAGAAGAACAAGCCTATCATCGCCCGCATCCGCATCGTGAAGAGGGTGCCTGCCCATGAGAAGGCGCTGCGTGAAATCAATGACATCAAGCATCATCATACCAGCGCCAGCCAGGAGACTCAGAAAGAGTACTACACCCAGTTGACCAATACGCTGCGTGCCTATATCGTGAGCCGCTTCGGATTCAATGCGATGGAGATGACCAGTGGAGAAATCATCGAGCACCTGCGTGCTTCGGGCGACCAGAAGATGATAGACGAGCTGAGAATGCTCTTCTCTACCGCCGACCTGGTGAAGTTTGCCAAGTACGAGATTCCGATGAACGAGAACGATGCCAACCTGGTGAATGCCATCAACTTCATCGACCAGACGAAGACCGATGAGCAGCCTAAGGAGGAGAAGATCGTTCCAACGCTCAGCACCGAAGACCAGAAGTCGCAGCAGCAGCGCCGACTCATCAAGACCCTGCTCTGGGTGGGCGGCATCAGCGTAGTTGCCATCTTCGGCTACATCGTTTATCAGGTAGCAATGCTCGTGATGTAAATGTCATCAGGCTCAGAAAGAGAGATGGTGATGTAATGTCATCAGGCTCAGAAATCCAGAGCCGGTGATGTAAACAATAAAAAGAAATTAAGAAATGGAATTTGCAAGTAAAGCATATTTTCTGCTGCTCCTGCTGCTGATACCTTATATATTATGGTATTTCCTGGGCAGGAAGAAGAGCGAGCCTACGATGCGCATGAGTGATACACGAATCTATCAGTATGCTCCCAAGAGCATGCGCGTCAGACTCATCCATCTGCCGATGGTGCTGAGATGCATCTGCTTCGTGCTCATCGTCATCGCCATGGCCCGTCCGCAGACCCACTATTCCTGGGACAACAAGACCGTAGAAGGTATCGATATCATGCTTGCCATGGACGTATCAACCTCTATGCTTGCCGAGGACCTGAAGCCAAACCGTATGGAGGCGGCGAAGGATGTTGCCACTGAGTTTATCTCTGGCCGTCCTACCGACAATATCGGACTCACCATCTTTGCCGGCGAGGCTTTCACGCAATGTCCGATGACCACCGATCATGCCAGTCTGCTCAGACTCCTGCATGATACCCGCACCGATATTGCGGCTCGCGGACTCATCGACGACGGTACCGCTGTGGGTATGGGACTTGCCAACGCCGTGACCCGACTCAAGGATTCCAAGGCAAAGAGCAAGGTGGTAATCCTGCTCACCGACGGTAGTAACAACATGGGTGACATTTCGCCTATGACCGCTGCCGAGATAGCCAAGAGCTACGGCATCAGAGTCTATACCATTGGTGTGGGAACCAACAAGGTGGCGCCTTATCCGATGCCTGTGGCAGGAGGCGTTCAGTATGTCAATATCCCGGTGGAAATCGATACCCCGACGCTGCGCGACATCGCTCAGACCACCGATGGAAACTTCTATCGTGCTACGAGTACAGCCGAGTTGAAGAAAATCTACAAGGACATTGACAAGTTGGAGAAGTCTAAGTTTAATGTGAAGCATTTTGCCAAGCGTTATGAGGCCTATCAGCCTTTTGCCCTGGGTGCACTCCTGATACTGCTCCTGGAGATATTGCTCCGCCTCACTTGGTTCAGAAGAATTCCTTGATGAAAGAGGAGTTTAGACAAAATAGATTATAACATCATATAAATATGTTAAGATTTGAAGATCCTACGTTTCTCTGGCTGCTCTGGCTGATACCGGTGCTCATACTGGTTCGTCTGGTAGGCTGGAGAAGGCGAAAGGCTAAGCTGAAAAGATTGGGCGATCCGGAACTGCTCAAGCAGTTGATGCCCGACATATCCAAATACCGTCCTACGGTGAAGTTTGTGCTGATGCTTGCTGCCTTGGCACTCGTCATCGTGATGGTGGCTCGCCCTCAGATGGGAAGCAAGATTTCTCACGACAAGCGTAATGGCATCGAGACGATGATCTGTCTTGATATCTCCAATTCCATGCTTGCCGAGGATGTGGCTCCTTCCCGTCTCGACAAGAGCAAGATGCTGATAGAGAATCTGGTAGATAACTTCAGCAACGACAAGATCGGACTGATCGTCTTTGCAGGCGATGCCTTCGTGCAGTTGCCTATCACCAGTGATTATGTATCGGCAAAGATGTTCCTGCAGAATATCACACCGGGTCTGATCCAGACTCAGGGAACCAATATCGGCGATGCCATCTCGCTTGCCACCAAGAGTTTTACCCAGCAGGACAATGTGGGTAGAGCCATCATCGTGATTACCGATGGTGAGAACCATGAGGAGGGTGCCAAGGAGGCTGCCGAGATTGCCCAGAAGAAGGGCATCAATGTGTTTATCCTCGGTATCGGTAATACCAAGGGTGCTCCTATCCCGATGGGCGATGGCTCTTATCTGAAGGATCACGCAGGCAATACCGTGATGACTGCCCTCAACGAGCAGATGTGCCGCGAACTGGCGCAGGCTGGCAAGGGTCAGTATATCCATGTGGATAATACGAGTGATGCAGAAAAGGCATTGAATGATGACCTTACCAAGTTGCAGAAGGGAGATATGACCAGCGTGATATACAGTGCCTACGATGAACAGTTTCAGGCTGTGGGCATTCTCATCATCCTCCTGCTTATCATCGAGGTCTGCATGCTGGAAGTAAAGAATCCGTTGCTCAGGAACATCAAGTTCTTCAAAAGGGATTCCTTGAAGCTGCCGAAATAAAGCAGCTTCATAAGTCTGGGCTGTCACCTATTCGCCCTGAAAGGTTGTTTTTCGGTTTCGTTTCCCCAATCGCCCTGAAAGGGCAGAAGCTCTTAGCCCAGGGCATCGCCCTGGGTAATACGAGTAGTAGCAAAGCGCCCTGAAAGGGCAAAAGCTTTAAAATATAGATGTAAAAATGAAGTATATACATTATATAATAGTAACAGTGGCAATATTGCTGGTGGGTACGGCACAAGCCGGAGCCCAGACTGATCGCAACCTGATCCGTCAGGGCAATCGTGCCTTCAAATCTCAGAAATGGGCAGTGGCAGAAACCCAATATCGCAAGGCTATCTCCAAGAATCAGAAGAATCCACAGGCGATATACAATCTTGGTTGTGCGCTCATGGCGCAGCAGAAAGACTCCATGGCGATTCAGCAGTTTACCAATGCTGCCCAGTTGGAAACCAACCGCCTCCGCCGTGCAGCCAGCTATCACAACATGGGCGTAATCATGCAAAACCACCGTGAATATGCCCAGGCCATCGAATACTACAAGATGGCGCTGAGATGCAATCCACAGGACAATGAGACCCGTTATAATCTTGCCCTCTGCAAGAAGTTGCTCAAGAACAATCCGCAAAACAAGGATAAGAACAAGAACAACAAGGATAAGAACAAGGACAAGAACAAGAAGGATCAGAATAAGGACAAGAACAAAGACAACAAGGATAAAAACGACGATAAGAACAAAAACGACAAGAACAAGAATAAGAATAACAAGAATAATCAGAACCAAAACCAGCCGAACCAGGACAAGATGAGCCGCGAGAATGCCGAGCAGCTCCTGAATGCCGCCGTTCAGCAGGAGCAAGCCACCAAGCGTAAGTTGCAGAAGGCGATGAGCCAGCCACGCAGAAAGGCTTACGACAAGAATTGGTAAAAGATTAGATGAGATAAAAATACGGTTTACATATAATATTTAGCTATTATTTAAGATACGATATGAAAAGAATAGGTTGGTATTTGATATTGCTGATATGCTTGCTAGGCTACCAGGTGCATGCGGTGGCCCAGCATATCTCCGTGTCGGCTCCATCGCACGTAGCGGCTGGAGAAAACTTCCGTGTCGCCTATACCATCAACACCCGTGATGTAGAGGAATTCAGAATGGGTGCAGTGCAGGATGGACTCGAAGTCATCGCAGGCCCTTACACATCCTCGCAATCCAGTTATCAGATGATCAACGGACATACCTCGTCCTCTTCATCTGTAACCATCACCTACACCCTTTATGCAGCAAAGAATGGTACCTTCAACATTGGTGCTTCCCACGCTGTCGTGGGGGGTAGGAGTCTGGCTTCTCACGCCGTGAGGATTACGGTGTCGGGTCACGCCCAGCATACCAACGGCGCTCCTAGCATGCACGGACAGAATAGCTACGACCAACCTCGTATGCGTACCGCAGGCTCTGCCATCTCGGGCAGCGACCTCTTCATCAAGGTGTCTGCCAACAAGAAGAGAGTACACGAGCAGGAACCTATCCTGCTTACCTACAAGGTATATACACAGGTGGAACTCACCCAGCTGGAAGGCAAGATGCCAGACCTGAAGGGATTCCACAACCAGGAAGTGCCTCTGCCACAGCAGAAGACCTTCCATACCGAAATGGTGAACGGTCGCCCTTACAAGTGTGTCACCTGGAGCCAGTATGTGATGTATCCTCAGATGACCGGTAAGCTGGAGATTCCATCCATCACCTTCAAGGGCATCGTGGTACAGCAGAACCGCAATGTTGACCCGATGGAGGCCTTCTTCAATGGCGGATCCGGATATGTAGAGGTAAAGAAGGACATCAAGGCTCCGGGTATCACCCTGCAGGTAGATCCGTTGCCTCAGCGCCCTGCCAACTTCTCGGGTGGAGTAGGTAAGTTCAATATCTCTGCTTGTCTTGACAAGAAGGAAATCAAGGCAGGCGAACCGATCACGCTCCGTGTGATTGTGGGAGGTATTGGAAACCTCAAGTTGCTGAAGCAGCCAGTAGTGAATTTCCCGAAGGATTTCGACAAGTATGATGCCAAGGTAACTGATAAGACCCGACTCACCGCCAATGGAGTGGAGGGTAATATGATCTACGATTTCCTGGCTGTTCCTCGCAATCAGGGCAGCTATACCATTCCTGCCGTGGAGTTCACCTATTATGATACCAGCAAGAATGCGTATAAGACCATCAAGACCCAACCTTTCACTCTGAACGTGGAGAAGGGAGATGGATCAACATCCGAGTCGGCTGACTATACCAGCAAGGACAAGGATATCCATACCATCATGTTGGGCAAGACCTCACAGCATCAGGCTGATGATATGTTCTTCGGAAGCTTCGGCTACTGGATCTGTCTGCTCATTCCGCTCATCGCCTTCTTCGTACTGCTGGTGGTATTCCACCGCAGAGCCATCGAGAATGCCGACATCGTGAAGAAGCGCTCCAACAAGGCGGGCAAGATAGCCACCAAGCGTCTGCGCATGGCCAACAAGCTGATGCTGCAGGGCAAGCAGGGCGAGTTCTACGATGAGGTGATGCGTGCCCTCTGGGGATATATGAGCTACAAGCTGAACATGCCGGTAGAGCAGCTCTCTCGTGAGAATATCCGTGAGAAACTCTTCGCCCACGATGTGGACGATGTTACAATACAGAAGTTTACTTCCGCTCTCGATGAGTGCGAGTTCGAGCGTTATGCTCCAGGCGATCCTGCCGGCAATATGAACCGTACCTTCGAATCGGCAATGACAGCGATTATGGAAATAGAAAATGCAATCAATGCGGCTCGCAAGAACGTCAAGAAGCATCCTGCCGGATATTCCTTCGTATGGCTGCTCCTGGCGATGCTGGGCTTCGGCGCTTCTCCGGTATCGGCAATCACCAAGAACAATGCCGATACGGAATACCAGAAAGGCAACTACCAGCAGGCTATCCGCGACTACGAAGAGCTGCTCAAGAATGGTGCCTCTGCCGAGATTTACTACAATCTCGGCAATGCCTACTATCGTACAGACAATATCACCAAGGCGGTGCTCAACTATGAACGTGCCCGCCTGCTCTCGCCTGGAGATGAGGACATCAACTTCAATCTCCAGTTTGCACGCAGCAAGACCATCGACAAGATTACCCCGGTAAGCGAAATGTTCTTTGTTACCTGGTATAAGGCGCTGGTCAACTTTACGAGTGTAGATAACTGGGCGAAGACTGGCATCATCTCCATCATCATGGCGCTGCTGCTCGTGCTGCTCTATCTCTTCGGTCCGCACATCCTGATGCGCAAGATCGGCTTCTTTGGCGGTATCGGCTTCTTCCTCGTCTTCCTGCTGAGCAATCTCTTTGCCTATCAGCAAAAGCAGGCGCTCGACAACCGCAAGGGTGCCATCATCATCTCACCTTCCGTGAACATCAAGAAGACGCCTGCCAAGACCAGTACCGATCAGTTTGTACTCCACGAGGGTACCCGTGTGGATATCATCGACAAGGGTATGACCGACTGGCGTGGCATTCGCGTTGGCGATGGAAGAGAAGGATGGATCGAGACCAAGCATCTCGAGGAAATCTAGGAGAATGAAGTGGATGGAGCGTCAGACACTGATATCATTCTACATCAACATTAAATATAAAACAATAAGTAAATGGATTTTAGTTCGATACAAGATATTGACTTTCAGATACTGCAGTGGTTCAACGGCAGTAACAATGTGATTCTCGACCAGTTGGTGATGGCACTTACTTCGGGTTTCACCTGGATACCGCTCTATCTTGTACTCTTTATCATCGTGATGCGCAATAATGAGACGATCGGGCAGATTGGTCTTATTGTAGGCTGCGCATTCCTGTGCATTCTTTTTGCCGATGGCATTGCCGAGGGAATCATCAAACCGCTTGCGGCAAGATGGCGACCTTCCAACGATCCGCTGGTAAAATATTCCGTACAGGTAGTGGATAATCTTCGTCTGAAGGACTACAGTTTCTGTTCGGCGCATGCAGCCAACACCATGGCGATAGCCGTGTTCTTCTCGCTGCTTGTAAGGAGCAGGATGCTCACCTTCACCCTGGTGGCATGGTCGCTGGTGAACTGCTGGACCCGTCTCTATCTGGGCGTTCATTATCCGCTGGACATCGTTTGCGGCATGCTGTTGGGCATGGTGGTTGGTACGCTGGTATATCTTTTCTTCCATCGTATGTACCGGCGTATGTCACCGGAAATCAAGTATGTTTCGAATCAATATACCAGTACGGGATATGATTGCGATGACATCGATATGATTATGACCGTTCTGATGCTCACCCTCGTATATGTCATCCTGCGTGCCGTCGTTCTGATGACGGGATTATAGTAGTATAATAGCCTTTTCTGAAAAAAGGCAAATCATAAAGTTCAAAGTTCAAAGCTCAAAGTTCAAAGTAAATAATGGATACAAAACATATTAAGATTAGTGATTATAATTACGATTTGCCAGATGAGCGCATTGCCAAGTTTCCTATCTCACAGCGCGACCACAGTAAACTGCTGGTCTATAAGCATGGCGAGGTGAGCGATGATGTATTCTTCCATCTTCCCGACTATCTGCCAAAGGGTGCCATGATGGTATTCAATAATACCAAGGTAATCCAGGCGCGCATGCATTTCCGCAAGGAGACGGGAGCACTCATCGAGGTGTTCCTGATGGAGCCTGCTGCACCTACCGACTATGAGCTGATGTTCCAGACTTCGGGTCACTGCTCATGGCTCTGTATGATTGGTAACCTGAAGAAATGGAAAGAGGGAAGCCTGAAGCGCAACTTCGAGATCAAGGGTCATCAGCTTACCCTCTCTGCTACCATGCGCCGTGGAGATGCGCTCAGCACAGAGGCGGCTGAAATGGTGGCTAAAGGTGGCGGCACCAACTACTGGGTGGATTTCGACTGGGACAACGAGCATGTTTCCTTTGCCGAGATTCTCGAAGCAGTGGGAGAGTTGCCTATCCCTCCTTATCTGAACCGCAAGACAGAAGAAAGTGACAAGACCACTTATCAGACTGTATATTCCAAGATCAAGGGTAGTGTGGCTGCCCCAACAGCCGGTCTGCATTTCACCGATGCGGTGCTTCAGGACCTGGATGCGCATGGCATCGACCGTGAAGAGGTAACCCTTCATGTAGGAGCGGGAACCTTCAAGCCGGTGAAGAGTCTTGAGATAGAAGGTCATCAGATGCATACCGAATATATCGTGGTTCATCGTCGCAGTCTGGAAAAGCTCATCAAGCACGAGTGCCAGGTCATTGCCGTGGGAACCACCAGTGTGCGCACCATCGAGAGTCTCTACTATATGGGCGTGCATCTCATCAAGCATCCTGAGGCAAGTGAAGAGGACCTGCATGTAAAACAGTGGGATCCATACGAGCTGTCGGCAGATGGCAATCTGGTGGATGACATCACTCCGGTGCAGGCTATCCAGGCAATCGTCGATTATCTCGACCGCAACGGATTGGAAGCCCTTCACTCCAGCACGCAGATCATCATCGCTCCAGGTTATACCTATAAGATAGTGAAGATGCTGGTAACCAATTTCCATCAGCCTCAGAGCACCCTGCTTCTCCTGGTGAGTGCCTTCCTGCATGGTGATTGGAAGAAGGTATATGATTATGCCCTCTCTCACGATTTCCGCTTCCTGAGCTATGGAGATTCCTCCCTGCTTATCCCGTAACTTGATTTAAAAGTTATTCTTGATGTATCGTGTTTGCATCAATACGCCCTGAAAGGGCAAAAGCCCCTAGCCCAGGGTAACACCCTGGGTATTAAATGAAAATGTAATGTCGCCCTGAAAGGGCAAAAGCTTCAATAATATAAAAAAACAAATAGATGATTTCAGTAGAAGGACTGAAAGTAGAGTTTGGCGTAAAGCCACTTTTCAATGATGTAAGTTTCGTAATCAACGACCGCGACCGCATTGCCCTCGTAGGCAAGAACGGTGCCGGCAAATCTACGATGCTGAAGATTCTCTGTGGCTTGCAGAAGCCAACCTCCGGCGTAGTGGCTATCCCTAATGAAACCACCATCGGCTATCTGCCTCAGGTGATGAAACTGCAGGATGATACCACCGTGAAGCAGGAAACCCGCAAGGCTTTCGCCCACAATACCGAGATGAAGGCGCGCCTCGACAAGATGCAGCAGGAAATGGCCGACCGCACCGACTACGAGAGCGAGAGCTATGCCCAGCTCGTGGAGAAATTCACCCAGGAACATGATCGCTATATGATGATGGGCGGTGAAAACTACGAGGCGGAAATAGAGCGCACGTTGAGCGGTCTGGGTTTCACCCGTGAAGACTTCGACCGTCCTACCCGGGAGTTCTCTGGTGGATGGCGTATGCGTATCGAGTTGGCAAAGATCCTGCTCCAGAAGCCGGATGTACTTCTCCTCGATGAGCCTACCAACCATCTTGATATCGAGAGTATCCAGTGGCTGGAGCAGTTCCTGGCGCAGAGTGCCAAGGCGGTGGTGCTGGTAAGTCACGACCGTGCCTTTATCAATAATGTAACCAACCGCACCCTGGAGATTACCTGCGGAAGGGTAGAGGATTACAAGGTGAAATACGATGAGTATGTGGTACTTCGTGCCGAGCGCCGCGAGCAGCAGCTCCGTGCCTACGAGAACCAGCAGAAGGAAATAGCTGATATCAAGGATTTCATCGAGCGATTCCGCTATAAGCCTACCAAGGCTGTACAGGTGCAGAGCCGCATCAAGCAGTTGGAGAAAATCGTTCCTATCGAGGTGGATGAGGTGGATACCAAGCAGATGCATCTCAAGTTCCCTCCTTGTCTCCGTAGCGGCGATTATCCGGTCATCTGCGATGAGGTGAGAAAGGATTATGGCGATCATACCGTCTTCGACCATGTGACCCTTACCATCAAGCGTGGCGAGAAAGTAGCTTTCGTAGGTAAGAACGGCGAGGGTAAATCTACTCTGGTGAAGTGTATCATGGGAGAGATTCCTTTTACGGGCAATCTCAAGATAGGTCATAACGTGCAGATTGGTTATTTTGCACAGAACCAGGCACAGCTGCTCGATGAGAAGCTTACCATCTTCCAGACCATCGACAATGTGGCTACCGGCGAGATGCGCCTCAAGGTGAACGATCTCTTGGGTGCCTTTATGTTTGGTGGCGAAACTTCCGAAAAATATGTCAAGGTGCTGAGTGGAGGAGAGCGCAGTCGTCTGGCGATGATCAAGCTCCTGCTCGAACCGGTGAATCTCCTGATTCTCGATGAGCCTACCAACCATCTTGACATGCAGTCGAAGGATGTGTTGAAGGAAGCCATCAAGGCATTCGACGGCACCGCCATCATCGTGAGCCACGACCGTGAGTTCCTCGACGGACTGGTAGATAAGGTATATGAGTTTGCCGGTGGCAAGGTTCGTGAGCATCTGGGCGGTATCTACGATTATCTCCGTGCCCACAATGCCGAGAGCATCAGTCAGGCACTGGCGAATCAGGTCGGAAGTCAGAATATGTCATCTGCCGGATCTCCATCTTCTTCATCATCATCTGCGGAATCTTCCGAAGTATCCTCCGGAAAACTCAGCTATGCCGAGCATAAGGAACAGCAGAAGAAGATTCGCAAGGCTGAGAAGGCGGTGAAGGAATGCGAGACGAAGATTGAAAAGCTCGAAACCCGCAAGGCAGAGATTGATGCCCTCCTGATGAAGCCTGAGAATGCTACGAATATGGAACTCGTTACCGAATATACCGAGCTGATGAAGAGCCTGGATGAGGAAAACGAGAACTGGATGATGCTCTCCGAAGAACTGGAGGAAATCAAGAATTCATAGTTAAAACAATAATAAATAACGAGAAAATGAAAATGAAGTACATCCTTCCGATGATGATGCTCGCAGCCATGCCTTTGGCTGCTGATGCTCAGAACAAGTCGGGACTTGTCTTGAGCAATCTTGACAAGACAGCAAAGCCTGCTGATGATTTCTATCAGTTTGCTACCGGTGGCTGGCAGAAAAACAATCCGCTGCCTGCTGCCTACAGCCGTTATGGTAGTTTCGATCAGTTGGCTGAGAACAACAACAAGCGTATCAACTCTATTCTTGATGAACTCAAGAAGAAGACCTACAAGGCTGGAACCATCGAGCAGAAGCTTTCCGACTTCTATAAGTTGGCGCTCGACATCGACCGCCGCAACAAGGAGGGCATTGCTCCCGTAAAGCCTCTCCTCGACGAGATTGCTGCTGCCAAGACCAAGGCTGAGCTCCAGAACTTGCAGGTGAAGTATGCTATGCAGGGCTTGGGCGTAGGTTTCGGTACCGGTTTCGGTGCTGATGAGAAGAACGTTACCTTGAACATCTACAATGTGATGCAGGGTGGCTTGACTCTCGGTTCCAAGGATTACTACCTCAACAACGATGCTGCTACCGTAGCTATCCGTGAGGCTTTCAAGACCTACGTGGCAAAGATGTTCCAGCTCTATGGCTTCTCTGCTGCTGATGCTGCCAAGAAGGCACAGAAGGTATTCCTCCACGAGACCAGTCTTGCTACTATCTCCAAGAGCCGTACCGAACTCCGTGACCCACAGGCTAACTACAACAAGATGAGCCTGAAGCAGTTTAAGGAGAATTATCCAAACATTCCTCTCGAGGCATTGGCTAACGGCGAGGGCATCAAGAGCGAATATATCCAGGAGATGATTGTGGGTCAGCCTGCATTCATGGCTGGTTACGACAAGATTACCGCCGCTGAGGATGCTGAGACCTTGAAGGCATTGATGGAGTGGAGTGTCATCGGCAGTTCTTCTGCTTATCTCACCGATGAGATCCGTGAGGCAAACTTCGATTTCTTCGGCAAGACCATGAGTGGCAGAAAGGAAGACCATCCATTGTGGAAGCGTGCCACTTCTCAGGTAGATGCTCAGATGGGTGAGGCACTCGGCAGAATCTACTGCAAGAAGTTCTTCCCAGAGTCATCCAAGAAGATGATGGAGACTTTGGTCAAGAATCTCCAGGTGAGTCTCGGTCAGCGTATCGATGCTCAGAAGTGGATGAGTGCAGAGACCAAGGCTGCTGCCCACAATAAGCTCGATAAGTTCTATGTCAAGATCGGTTATCCTAACCAGTGGACTGACTATCGTAAACTTACCATCGATCCATCCAAGAGTTTCTATGAGAACGTGATGGCTTGCCGTCAGTTCCGCAACAATAAGGAGATTGCTGAGAAGGCTGGTAAGCCAGTCAACAGAGATGAGTGGTATATGACTCCTCAGACTGTGAATGCATACTATAATCCTACCACCAACGAGATCTGCTTCCCAGCAGGTATCCTTCAGTATCCATTCTTTGATGCCAAGGCAGACGCGGCATTCAACTATGGTGCTATCGGTGTAGTGATTGGTCATGAGATGACTCACGGATTTGATGATCAGGGTCGCCAGTATGATGCCAGCGGTAACCTGAAGGATTGGTGGACCGCTGCTGATGCTGAGGGCTTCAACAAGCGTGCAGATATGTATGCTGATTTCTTCAGCAACATCAAGGTATTGCCTGATCTGAATGCCAACGGTCGCTTTACATTGGGTGAGAACCTTGCCGACCACGGTGGTTTGATGGTATCTTTCAATGCATTCAAGAATGCGACAGCCAAGAAGCCTTTGAAGAACAAGGATGGCTTTACTGCTGATCAGCGTTTCTTCCTGGCTTACGCAGGTGTATGGGGTCAGAACATCACCGAGAAGGAGATTCGCAACCGTGTGAAGAACGATCCTCATGCGCTTGGCAAGTGGCGTGTAGATGGTGCCCTTCCTCACATTGATGCCTGGTATGAGGCATTCGGTGTAAAGCAGGGCGACAAGATGTTCATTCCTAAGAATGAGCGTCTGGAGCTTTGGTAAAGATCAAATATCTTATCCTGTTAGTTTTTAAAGGGATAAGGATGAAATATGAAAAAGGCTGCGTTACTTTGTGGTGACGCAGCCTTTTTTGTACCTGATGCTCTAAAATATGGGTAATGATGATAACTGGTATTGATGGCTATCGTAAGTAATATGATTAGCCATCGTAAGTGATATGATTAGCTGTCGTAAGTGATATGATTAGCTGTCGTAAGTAATATGAAAAGTCTTCGGAGTTAATAGGGATAGTTGTTGGAAGATATAATCTCTGTCGTTGGGATTGTCTATATCTAAAACCGCACAACAGCTGTTGTGCGCTTGCATATCAGCTGTTGTGCGGTTGTCCATCAGCTGTTGTGCAGATGCCCATCAGCTGTTGTGCTATGAAATCCAGGCAAATTATATGCCGTTAAAATAACTCCAGGATCTTATCGATTATCTTTTCGATGCTGGAAGAATCGGTGGTTTCGTCGAGCTTCTGGTTGATTTTCTCTTCTACCTTCTTGCTCACTTTATCAGCCGCCTTATCGAAAGCCTGATTGGCTTTCTCTTCCAGTTTCTTCTGCATTCTTGTGCTGAAGCTGCCTTCATCGCTAGCAGCCTGGTCCTCATTGACATTGGCTTCTGAATCTGATCCATCCATGTTAGGAGTGTCAGAGGATACATTTGATTCTGACTCCTCGATATGGAGATTATCGGCTGATTCCAGTGCTTTCACCATATCGTCGGCATTCATCGTATAGACGTTGCCGAGAATACCGAAACTCACGGTATGCGGCTTGCCGTTGAACTCTACGGAACCCGTAGAGCAAACAATATAGTTGTGGTATTCGAAAAGCTGGTTCATCGCTTCGTCCATCATGCTGCCAGCCATCATCTTGGCTACAGAGCGGAGTGCCTGCGAGAAGAAATTGTTGTCGGTAGATCCTACCGCCTTTTCTACTGCCTTGCTTGCCTCCGTGCGAACCTTCTCCTTATGAGCATCTGCGCTCGGATTGGTTACGGCAAATATGGCAAGGATGAAAATAATGAGGCCTATCACCATCTTCATGGCGAAATGGCTCGTCTTCTTCTTAGGCTGCTGCTGGAAATTCGAATTCATTGCTGCTCCCTGCTGGAATCCCTGCTGATAGGCTTCCTGCTGGGCTTTCTGATAATCCTGCTGCTGAGCTTTCTGATAATCCTGCTGCTGTTTTGCTCCCTGCTGGAAACTCTGCTGCTGTTTTGCTCCCTGTTGCTGGAAAACTCCTTCTTGCTTTTGAGCATTCCGGTTGCTCTGGTTGGCTTCTACTGCTTCCAATACAGCTCTCAGATCCTCTACCTTCCAGGCAGGAGTCCAATCTGCCATACCCTGCTTCCACACCAGTGTTTCGGGACTGATACCCTTCTGTACAAGTTGATCGAAACTGAAAGGACCTGCCTGCTGTCCATTATGATCGATTATAAAAAATTCCATCTTTGTCCTTTTAATTTTTAAATGTGAACATTCAACTTTATGAGTACTTAATCTTTCTTTGCAAGTAAGCTCCTCTTTATGAGTACTTAACCTTTGCAAGTAAGCCCCACACGCCCTGAAAGGGCAGAAGCTCCTAGCCCAGGGCAACGCCCTGGGTGTTTATGGACGCAAACCTGTCGCCCTGTAAGGGCAAAAGCTTTCAAATACCTGGCAATATACAAAGCTTTTGCCCTTACAGGGCGTCTTGTAAACTGCTATTATACCCAGGGCGATGCCCTGGGCTAGGAGCTTCTGCCCTTTCAGGGCGTGCTGCTTCAGGTATTAGTGGGTTGCCTTCCACCATCCTGTCTTCTCTCTTCCCTTCAGGGCTACACTGTGCTGGCTCGGGTCGGAGATGGAAAGGCCGCAATAGCTCTTCACCTGGAAGGTGGTTCCTCTATACGGGTCCTTCAGCATGGTTAATGCCTCATCAGTATGCGCTGCCTCCTTGATGGTTTTCTGCATCTGGGCGGCAAACTGGTCTTTCAGGTAACCGCTTGGCTTGAGGCTATCTACATATACCGACATGTCATAAAACAGGTTGGGAGTGAAGCCGTCGAGAGGTTGGATTGTTTCTAGAGGAATGGAGGAATCGAGCGTATATTTGCTGTTGATTTCCTTCATTACGCTAGCCAGGTTATCCATCTCGCGACAGTCGATGGCTGCCATGTTGCAATAAGGTACGTCGCTAGATTTGTAGAAGTTGACAATACCGTTCACGATGCCGGAATAGTTGGGCGTTGCGGAATTGAGCATGCTCCAGATGCTCCGGTATGGAATGCCCATACCCATCACCTCGCTGCTCGAACTGATGAGATAGTTGGTGACATCCTTCAGTTCGTAGGCAGTCTCCACATTTCCCATATAGCAGGCATCGAAGAGAATGTATTGCATCTTCATTCCGCTCTGTCTGATTCCTTCTGCCAGGGTTGGGATGTCCATGGCATAACTCTTGGAATTTACACTTCCGAAGAAGCGGGTGACTGGATGGTCTGGGTCGCTGCCAAACTGTATGCCGCTGAATGTACTGGATGGCTTGCCGGCTGTGGCTGTGCTTCCGAAGCCAGGACGGGCATAGTTCGGATAATTCACCCAATCTTCTGCATAGGTCCATCCGGAACCATGTACTCCGATGATGAGGGCATAGTTGAGTGCCTCGGCATTTTGCTTCACCTCATTGAGAAGGTTGGCGAATCCCTCTGCCGTGCAATAGCTGTTGTCCTCGTAGGTCTTCACGGGCACACGGTTCACCTTCCTGCTGGTGGCATCGTACTGCAGATCGTAGAGTGTGCTCTTGTTGTATTTCTCGCTGAAAAATACCATCACACGTGAGTCACTGAGTCCTTTCTTGGCTACGATACCCTGGCAGATGCTGTCGATGTTGTTGGCAAGGTATTGCTTCAAACCCGAACTGGTGGTACTGCCTGTCCATGGATAATATACCAGGATGGTTTGCTTGTTGACGCTATCCACATCAAAAGCCTCGTCGCTACAACTGGTGAAAGTCATGGCGAACGAAAACATACATATAAATAAGGTGAAAAGCTTCTTGATCATAATAAAAAAGTTGAATGTTGAATGCTGAATGCTGAGTTGCAGAATGGCTGACGAATTCATCCGTCTGATTCCACATTCATCATTCTACACTCAACATTCAACATATATAAAAAGAATCTGTTACTTCTTCTTGAGCTCCTCGATGGTTGCCTTCAGGGCAGCAATCTTCTCTACAGAATCGCTCTCCTTCTTGCGCTCCAGGGCTACTACCTTCTCAGGAGCGTGAGCAACGAAGTTCTCATTGCTGAGCTTCTTGCGTACACCCATCAGGAAGCCCTCCAGGTGCTTGAGCTGAGCCTCTGCCTTCTCAATCTCGGCAGCCACGTCGATGAGGTCGCCCAATGGTACGGCAAACTCGTCAGTACCTACCATGAAGCTGGATGCATCGGCACTCTTCTCGGCGATGACCTCAATCTTGTCGAGGTTAGCCATCTTCAGAGTTACGTCGTTGTAAGCCTCGAAATCGTTCTTGCCTACTACCTGCAGAGACAACTGCTCCTTCTGGGCAATGTTCTTCTGGTTGCGAACGGTACGAACACCGGCGATAATCTGCTTCACTGCCTCGATATCTGCTGCCAACTTCAGCTCCTCAGCTGTAGGTGCAGGAATCTCCAGCTTCTCGCGCATGATGCTCTCGCCATCCTTGCGGTCGTAGATGTGCTGCCACAACTCCTCGGTGATGAATGGCATGAATGGATGCAACATCTTCAGGAGGGCATCGAAGAAACGGAGGGTAGCGTCGTAGCTCTTCTGGTCGATAGGCTGGCCGTAAGCTGGCTTCACCATCTCCAGGTACCAAGATGAGAACTCATCCCAGAACAGCTTATATACAGTCATCAATGCCTCAGAGATACGGTAGTCCTTAAACTGCTTCTGCATCTCCTCGTTCACTTCCTTGAGCTTGGCATCAAACCACTTCACGGCGATTTCTGCACTCTTAGGCTGCTCGATATCTGCAGTCTCCCAACCCTTCACGAGGCGGAAGGCATTCCAGATCTTATTGTTGAAGTTACGTCCCTGCTCGCAGAGGCTCTCGTCGAAGAGGATGTCGTTGCCGGCTGGAGCACTGAGCATCATACCCATACGAACGCCGTCGGCACCAAACTTATCGATCAGATCCAGTGGGTCTGGTGAGTTACCGAGACTCTTGCTCATCTTGCGGCCGAGCTTATCGCGAACGATACCTGTGAAATATACGTGCTTGAATGGCATCTTGCCACGATATTCGTAGCCAGCCATGATCATACGTGCTACCCAGAAGAAGATGATATCCGGACCAGTTACGAGGTCGGAAGTAGGGTAGTAGTAGTTGATCTCCTCGTTGTCTGGATGCTCGATGCCATCAAACAGAGAGATAGGCCACAGCCATGAAGAGAACCAGGTGTCGAGGCAGTCGCTCTCCTGCTCAAGATCCTCAGCCTTGATGCTGGCGTTCTTCTCCTGAGCGAGCTTCAGCGCCTCCTCGGCAGTCTCTGCTACCACGAAATCCTTCTTGCCGGCATTGTCGAAGTAGTAGGCTGGGATGCGGTGACCCCACCAGAGCTGACGGCTGATACACCAGTCCTTGATGTTCTCCAGCCAGTGGCGATAGGTGTTCTTGTACTTCTTAGGATAGAACTCGATGTCGTCGTCCATCACAGGAGGGAGGGCGATGTCAGCAAAGTGTTGCATCTTGAGGAACCACTGTGTAGAGAGCTTTGGCTCGATAGGCACATTGGTACGCTCAGAGAAGCCCACCTTATTATTATAGTCCTCAATCTTCTCCATCAGACCGGCGTTCTGAAGGTCGATGGAAATCTGCTTGCGCACGTCCATGCGGTCCATACCTACATAGAGACCTGCTGCCTCGCTGATGGTACCGTTGTCGTTGAAGATATCGATGGTCTCCAAACCGTGCTTCAAACCGAGGGCGTGGTCGTTGATATCGTGAGCTGGAGTTACCTTCAAGCATCCGGTACCGAACTCGATATCTACGTATGTATCCTCGATGACAGGAATCTCGCGGTTTACGAGAGGCACGATTACGTGCTTACCCTTCAACCAGGTATTCTTCTTATCCTCTGGGTTGATACACATGGCAGAGTCGCCCATGATGGTCTCCGGACGGGTAGTTGCTACCACAGCATAGTAGCCCTTCTCATCCTTGTGCATCACGTTCTCCTCGTCCACCTGCTGGCAGTCCTGCTCTACCACGTAATACTTCAGATGGTAGAGCTTAGAGTGCTCATCCTTGTAGATAACCTCCTCGTCAGAGAGCGCAGTCTGGGCCTTAGGGTCCCAGTTAACCATGCGCACGCCACGATAGATGAGCCCCTTCTTGTAAAGGTCGCAGAAAACGTGGATAACGGCACGAGAACGGGTCTCGTCCATGGTGAAGGCAGTGCGGTCCCAGTCGCAGCTGGCACCGAGTTTGCGGAGCTGCTTGAGGATGATGCCGCCGTGCTCGTGAGTCCAGTCCCAAGCATGCTTGAGGAACTCATCGCGAGTAAGGTCGGTCTTCTTGATACCCTGCTGAGCGAGGCGGTTAACCACCTTAGCCTCGGTAGCGATACTGGCGTGGTCGGTACCTGGTACCCAGCAAGCGTTCTTGCCCTCCATGCGTGCACGGCGAACGAGAATATCCTGGATAGTATTGTTGAGCATGTGTCCCATGTGGAGCACACCTGTTACGTTTGGTGGAGGGATTACCACCGTATAAGGTTCACGACCATCTGGCTTAGAGCTGAAAAGCTTATTGTCGAGCCAGTACTGATACCATTTACTTTCCACTGCTTGTGGATCGTATTTACTTGCTAATTCCATTGTTTCTATCTAATTTTTATTCTTTTTCTTTCTTTTTCCTTAAAAAACGGTGCAAAGATACGAATTTTTGAGCGAAAAATGCTATCTTTGCATCAAAATTATTAATTTTTGCACAAAACGATGGTTAGTAATGCAGTAAAAAGTAGAAATTAAAACAATGCATACGAAAGAAGAAAAGTTAGCGGCGTTCAGTCGCTTGCTGGATGTGCAGGACCGTTTGCGCCTGCAGTGTCCATGGGATAAGAAACAGACATTCGAGAGTCTTCGTCCGAATACCATCGAGGAGACTTTCGAGCTTTGTGACGCCTTGATGAAGCGCGATTACAAGGATATCAAGAAGGAGTTGGGCGATGTGTTGGAGCACGTGATGTTCTATAGCATCATCGGCAGAGAAGACGGCGAGTTCGATATCTGCGATGTCTGCAATCAGGAGGCAGATAAACTGATGTTCCGCCATCCTTTCATCAACTGGAAGGAAGAGGGCGAATGGACTGTGGCGAATCCTGATATGTATATTAATGATGCGGGACAGGTGGTATATAAAGAAACTGATGAAGCAGAAAACGGGAAGGCAGAAGCTGCCAATACGGAAGAAACTCGGAAGGCAGAAACTGCCAATTCTGAAGAAACCCTGGCTCTTGGAGCCAGCAAACCCAAGAATGCTGCCTCGGTAGAGAAAACCTGGGAGCAGATCAAGCAGCAGGAGAAAGATGGCAACGAGCGCGTTCTGAGCGGTGTGCCTAATTCCCTGCCATCCCTTATCAAGGCCTATCGCATTCAGGACAAGGCACGAAACGTGGGCTTCGACTGGAAAGAGAAGGAGGATGTATGGGATAAGGTACACGAAGAACTGGAAGAACTCAAGGTTGAACTTGCCAAGGGAGATAAGGAAAATTCAACCCAGGAACTTGGCGATTTCCTCTTCTCCGTAATCAATGCTGCCCGTCTCTACAAGCTCAATCCGGACAATGCGCTGGAGAAGACAAACCAGAAGTTTATCCGCCGTTTCAACTATGTAGAAGATCATTCGCTCAAGCAGGGTAAGAATCTGAAAGACATGAGCTTGGAAGAGATGGATAAACTGTGGGATGAAGCCAAGAAACAGGAAAGACTTCAGAAAGAATCGTAAGCTTCAATAGGAGGAGCTTCATGATAAACAAGATAAATAGAACGTTTTTATAACAACAAAAACTATAAGGATTATGAAAAGATTAGTTTATATGATGATGGCTTTGGTGGTACTCTTTGCTGCCAATAGCTGTAAGGATAAGAAAACCGCACAGGTAATCACTCCTACAGATTCCCTCGATCTGGAGGAAGTTGCCGATGATTCAACCATCTACGGTGTTTGTGGTGAGGGTACATCTATGCACAATCTGGAACTGATTTCTGATGAGGGAGATACGCTCTCTGTCTTCATCGATGATGAGCAGCCAGACATCGTGCAGGGTGGTTTGCTGGCAGGCGACCGCATCGCTCTTATCGGTTACAAGGCACAGGATGGAGAGATGATGGCACAGAAAATCATCAATCTTACTTCACTCTTGGGCAAGTGGACTTCACTCGACAAGAACTTCGACTTGCTGGAAGGTGGAGAGGTAAAAAACAATGTGAAGGCTGAGACCAATCCTTGGACTTCATGGAAAATCCTGAACGGAAAGCTCCTGCTCAACAAGGATACCTTTGCCATCGATAAACTGGGCTCTGACAGCTTGATGCTGGAGAATACCCAGGGCATCTATGTCTTCAAGCGCCAGGAGTAAATTGTCATTCTAAATTTTAGATTAAGTTGGAACCATTTAAGATACATATACTGGGGTGTGGCAGTGCGCTGCCAACCCTGAAACACAATGCTTCCTCGCAGCTCATAGAGATGCGGGGAAAGTGCTATATGATAGATTGTGGCGAGGGTGCACAGATGCAGTTCCGTCGTTCCCATATCCATTTTTCCAAGCTCAATGCCATCTTCATCACCCACATGCATGGTGATCATTGCTTTGGCTTGATGGGCTTGCTTTCTACGCTCGGAATGCTCGGACGAACATCTAAGTTAAGAGTCTATGCTCCAAAGGATTATGCACCTCTGTTTAAACAACAGGTAGAATTTTTTATGCAGACGATGGAATACGAGATGGAGATGATTCCGGTAGATACGGAGAAACAGCAGATTATCTACGAAGATCATTCTCTGTCGGTGGAGACGGTGCCTCTGAAACATCGTCTGCCCTGCTGCGGCTATATCTTCAGAGAGAAACCTACGCTGCCTCATATCAAGAGGGACATGATAGATTACTACGGCATCCCAATCAGTCAGATCAACAACATCAAGAATGGGGCTGACTGGACCAACGAAGATGGCGAGGTGATTCCGAATGCCCGTCTGGTGACACCTGCCGACCAGCCTCGCAGTTATGCCTATATGAGTGATACCCGATATATTCCGAATCTCTGGGAAAAGGTGAAGGGGGTTACGGTGCTTTATCACGAAAGTACTTATACTTCGGAGCAGGAAGACCGGGCTAAGATCTACAACCATAGTACGGCGAAGCAGGCTGCGATGGTGGCAAAGGCTGCCGGGGTAGGCAAGTTGCTCCTGGGACATTATAGTGCGAGATATAATGATGAGACGGTTCTACTGAAAGAAGCCAAAGAGGTTTTCGAGGAAAGCTATCTCACCAATGAGGGAATGGTTATCTCGGTATAAAAACAACCTTGCATCAAAAAAAGTTTGTTTTTTGGTGCAAGGTTTTGTGTTGATATTCGTTTCATACATAAATGATAGAGAAAATTGGAATCTGAAAAACTACTTTTGCACGACATCAAAGGCGGCAGTCGGGCGGCGATGCACCGGCTCTACGACCGCTACGTAGGATATGCCATGGCGGTAGCGCTGAGGTATGTCCCTTTACGGGATGATGCGGAGGATGTGGTGCAGGATAGTTTTGTGAAACTTTTCTCTGGTATTGCCAACTTCGAGTACAGGGGCGAAGGTTCGCTGAAGGCGTGGTTTCTCCGGATTGTGGCAAATGAGGCTATCAGCTTTACCAGAAGGCAGAGTCGAATCACTTTTGTGGATGAAGTTCCGGAAGATGTGAGTGACGACGAACCGGAGGTAGAACGGGTGCCGCCTGCCGTATTGACGAAGATGATCAGTGAATTGCCCGAGGGCTATCGACTGGTTCTGAACATGTTTGTGTTTGAGCAAAGGAGCCATAAGGAGATTGCTGATCTGCTGGGCATCAAGGAGAGTACCTCTGCCTCGCAATATCTAAGAGCCAAGAAGTTTCTGGCAAAGAAAATAAATGAATATCTAAATAATATAAACGAGAAAGAATATGAGTAATCAAGATTGGACAAGCAAACTTCAAGACCAGTTGGCAGGCTATCAGGAGTCTGTCAGCCACGACTTGTGGGCAGGCATTGAACAATCGCTTGCTCAGAAAAATATAGAATCTGTTTCGTTGAATCCACAGACGATAGTTTCAGAAAGCTCAGAATCTACAGATTTACACGTTGGTTCAGAGGCTAAAAAGAATGCCAGGGTTTTACACGACAGTTCAGAGGTTAAAAAGAATGCCAGGATTGTCTATTTCAAGCGATGGTCTGCGGCAGCAGCAGCCGTGGCATTATTGGGAATAGGTGGAAGCTATGTTTATCTGCACCAGGAGGATGTAGAAAGGGGTAATCTGCAATTGGCATCTCTTTCATCTCCTGCAGTTTCAGCGGATTTGCAATCCGCTGCATCCCAGCCAGCTCCATCTCACGTTGTTTTAGCGGATTTGCAATCCGCTGCATCTCAACCAGCTCCATCCCACGCTGTTTCAGCGGATTTGCAATCCGCTGCATCTCAACCAGCTCCATCCCACGCTGTTTCAGCGGATTTGCAATCCGCTGCATCTCAGCCAGCTCCATCCCACGTTGTTTCAGCGGATTTGCAATCCGCTGCATCTCAAAAGAAGGCGAGTGATGTTCTTAAGGAAGAATCTGAGAATGAAATCTCTTTGCTTGCCGAGAACCCTGAGCCGGCAGAACCAGTATCTGAGGATAAGGCTACCGATAAGTCTTCCGATTATAAGGCCTTAACCCGCTCTACCGATCATCATGCGGCAGCGTATGCTTCTCAATCTTATCATTTTGAAAAAAATGAGGAGGTTTCTGGCTGGTCGATGCAACTCTATGCCGAAAACCTGACGCCAAGTTTGGGCGGTGTGAATTCCGACGCGTCTGGAGGCTATAATGATTTTAGCTATGGAACGATGGCAGAACCGATGCCGGGTGTCATCCCTGATCCAACGGCTGGAGGCATATATGGAGAAGAATATCTCTTGGCATCCTATAAGGCGATTCAAAGAAACCAGCAGGGGAATGCCAAGCATCATGCTCCAGTATCTGTTGGTCTGCAGGTAGCCTTTGGCATTGCACCTCGTCTGTCTTTGAGCACGGGTTTGGTATATACACGCACTTCTTCTGATTTTTATCCATACGCACCAAGTAGTAACTACAATGTTCATCAGGTGCTTCATTATGTGGGTATTCCGGTGGGATTGAATTATGAATTCTGGCAGAGTGGAGGCTTCCATGCTTACGTGATGGCTGGTGCTGAGGCTGATTACAATGTGAAGAATGATACCGAAGAAGAGGGAGTAAAGAAAGAGGATGCCAAGCGAGACAGAGTGCAGTTCTCTGGAAAGGCTTCGCTCGGTGCGCAGTATGACATCACGCCAAAGGTGGGTCTGTATATCGAACCGGGTGCTAAATATTATTTCGATAACGGAAGCCATGTGGAAAATACCTTCAAGGATAAGAAGCTGAATTTCAATCTCCAGTTCGGTTTGAGATTCAATCTATAGTATAAAAAAACAGAACTTTCGTACATGCGAAAGTTCTGTTTTTTTTAATCTATTTCTTCAAAAGCTTCTCACTCATGTTGAGTGCAGCCTTTCTACCATCTCCCATAGCGAGGATCACGGTAGCGCCACCTCTTACGATGTCGCCACCAGCATAGATTTCCTCAATAGAACTCTGCATCTGGTCATTTACGGCAATCGTATTCTTTCTGCCGAGTTCCAATCCCTCGATGCTCTGAGGAACGAGAGGATTAGGGCTTACACCAACGGCTACGATTACCTGGTCGCACTCCAAAGTGATGGTCTCGCCTGTAGCTTCCGGACGGCGACGGCCGCTGGCATCTGGCTCTCCGAGCTGCATCACATCCAAGACCACAGCCTTTACTGCGCCCTTTTCATCCGCCTCATATTCCTTTGGATTATGTAAGGTCATGAAGTTGATGCCTTCTTCCTTGGCATGCTTCACCTCCTCAAGTCGGGCTGGCATCTCTGCCTCCGAACGGCGATAAACCAATGTTACCTCGGCTCCCAGACGCTTAGCGGTGCGGCAGCTGTCCATCGCAGTGTTGCCACCACCTACTACAACCACCTTCTTACCCAGGTTGATAGGGGTGTCGGTATGAGGGTTGGCTGCATCCATCAGGTTCACACGGGTAAGATACTCGTTGGATGACATGATGTTCAAGGCATTCTCGCCAGGGATATTCATGAAGTTAGGAAGTCCGGCTCCCGAACCTACGAAGATGCCCTTGAAGCCCTGCTCTTCCAAATTCTTCACGGAGATAGTCTTGCCCACGATGCAGTCGGTAATGAACTTCACACCCATCTTCTGGAGATTCTCTATCTCTACATCCACGATGGCATTTGGCAATCGGAACTCTGGAATACCATATTTCAATACACCGCCTATCTCGTGCAGAGCCTCGAATACGGTGACGTCGAATCCCTTCTTTGCCATATCGCCAGCAAAGCTCAAGCCGGAAGGACCTGAACCCACTACCGCCACCTTGATGCCATTTGCCTCATCGCATTCAGGTACAGAGATGTTACCGCTCTGACGCTCGTAGTCGGCTGCGAAACGCTCCAGGTAACCGATGGCAACGGCTGGCTCGTTCATCTTGAGATGTACGCACTTGCTCTCGCACTGTTTCTCCTGAGGACAAACACGACCGCAAACGGCTGGGAGGGCAGAGGTATTCTTCAGAACCTTGGCTGCGGCAAGGAACTGCCCACGCTCGATGTTCTTGATGAAGGATGGGATGTTGATGCTCACTGGGCAGCCCTCCATACAGGTAGGCTTCGGACAGTCGAGGCAGCGCTTTGCCTCGGTCAAAGCCATCTCCTTGGTCAAACCGATGTTTACTTCCTCGGTGCGGGTAGTTGCACGATATACTGGGTCCAGCTCTGGCATCTTCACGCGCTCGATAGCGGTGCGTTCCTTTGCTTTCATCGAAGCACGTAACTCCTTGCGCCACTCTGCGTTACGGTCTGTCAGTTCTTCTATTGGTGCATCGGTAGGCTCCACATCCATCGTTACGTCTGTAGTCTCCTTCTTCTTCCCTGCATCCACCGTTGCCAGGTGTTCCTCGAAGTGCTCCATCTCCTCGCGCTCTACATCCTTGAAAGTGCCCATACGCTTGAACATCTCATCCCAATCTACCTGGGCGCCATCAAACTCCGGACCATCGATGCAGACAAACTTGGTCTTGCCGCCGATGGTGAGACGGCAGGCTCCGCACATACCGGTACCATCTACCATGATGGTATTAAGCGATACATCAGTAGAAAGATTATATTTCTGGGTAAGGAGGCAGCAGAACTTCATCATGATAGGAGGACCGATGGCGAACACCTTATCTATATGTTCCTGGTTGATGAGCTTTTCGATGCCCACGGTTACTACGCCTTTCTCGCCGTAGCTTCCGTCATCGGTCATGATGATGAGTTCGTCGCTGGATGCACGCACTTCATCTTCCATGATGACGAGGTCCTTGCTTCTACCAGCAATCACGCTGAGCACTCGGTTGCCTGCAGCTTTCAGTGCCTTGATGATAGGGAGCATTGGAGCCACACCTACACCACCACCTGCACAGATCACGGTACCGAAGTTCTCGATGTGGGTAGGGTTTCCGAGTGGTCCCACCACGTCGTGAATCTCATCGCCCTCGTTCAGGGCGCAAAGCTTGGTAGAGGAGAGTCCTACCTTCTGTACCACCAGCGTGATGGTGCCTTTCTCGATGTCGGCATCGGCGATGGTCAGCGGCATGCGCTCGCTGTTGTTATCTACACGGATGATGACGAAGTTGCCAGCCTTGCGGCTCTTGGCGATGAGTGGAGCTTCCACATCGAAACGGAATACCTTTTCTGAGTATTGTATTTTCTTGATAATCTTGTTCATGGGCTATTAACTTTTTATGTTGAATACTATCTGTGTTTCTATTTCTTATTAGTTGTCTTGATGTTTGCTCATGGTATATAAAATGCAAAAGGATAACTGCGGCCGCCTTTATGGGGTAGCCGAAGTTATCCTCGTACAATATGTTTTATTTTAATTTTATCGAATGAATCGATGTTTTATCGAATGAATCGAATTAATCGAAGTTCTTGTCATCGAGCATCTCGAATCCGCAGTAAGGAACCAATACCTTAGGTACGCGGATACCCTCTGGAGTCTGGTTGTTCTCCAGGATGGTTGCTACGATACGTGGCAAAGCGAGAGCAGAACCGTTCAAGGTGTGGCAAAGCTCAATCTTCTTGTCCTCTGCATGGCGATAGCGGCAGTGGAGACGGTTAGCCTGGTAGCTCTCGAAGTTAGATACTGATGAAACCTCCAACCAGCGACCCTGTGCTGCACTCCATGTCTCGAAGTCGTAGCAGATAGAAGATGTGAAGCTCATATCACCACCGCAGAGACGGAGGATGTGGTATGGCAACTCCAGCTTCTTCAAGAGACCCTCTACGTGGTCGAGCATCTCGTTCAGGCTCTCGTATGAGTGACCTGGCTTGTCGATGCGTACAATCTCTACCTTGTCGAACTGGTGCAGACGGTTCAAACCACGAACGTCCTTGCCATAGCTACCAGCCTCACGACGGAAGCAGGCAGAGTAAGCGCAGCGCTTGATAGGGAGATCCTTCTCATCGAGGATAACGTCGCGGAAGATGTTGGTTACAGGAACCTCAGCTGTAGGGATGAGGAAGAGGTTGTCGAGATTAGCGTGATACATCTGACCCTCCTTGTCTGGCAACTGACCTGTGCCACGACCAGAATCCTCGTTAACAACGTAAGGAGGCTGAATCTCCAGGTATCCGCTCTTGCGGGCCTCATCGAGGAAGAATGCCTCGAGAGCACGCTGGAAGCGAGCCATCTTGCCGATATATACAGGGAAACCAGCACCTGTGATCTTCACACCGAGGTCGAAGTCAACGAGGTTGTACTTCTTCAGAAGATCCCAGTGGCAGAGAGCGTCTGGGCCGAGGTTAGGCTTTTCGCCGCCTTCCTTTACAACTACATTGTCAGCCGCATCCTTACCTTCAGGAACCTGCTCGCAAGGAATGTTAGGGATTTCGAGCAACTGGTTGGTCATATCATTCTGAGCCTTCTCCATGATCTCTTCCAGAGCCTTGGCATCAGCCTTGAGCATAGCTACCTGAGCCTTAGCGCTCTCAGCCTCCTCTTTCTTGCCTTCCTTCATCAGGGCACCAATCTGCTTGGCAAACTGATTAGCCTGCTGCTTGTTGTTATCCAACTTCTGCTGAGCTTCGCGACGAATCTTGTCGTACTCCAAAACTTTCTCTACTGCCTCACGAGCATTTGGAAAATGCTTCTTTTCGAGACCTTTAACTACACGTTCAGTTTCTTCACTGATGAGTTTAAGTGTAAGCATAAAATTTCTTTTTTATATTAATTTTCCTATTTGAAGGCAAAATTACAAAAAATATTTGTGATAGCGCAAAAAAATGCCAACTTTTTTGCAGAGAAGGGTAGAATTAAAGTTTTTTCGTGGTTTTTATGGGGTTAAACGAAGAAAGCCTGCTCTAGGTATGAGCAGGCTTCTATGTTGTTTGTTTGGA